>JAEEGK010003728.1_pt1 | contig 37756 bp, 26 predicted proteins | sample 8958771 | NCBI WGS metagenome assembly JAEEGK01 (sample SAMN16246547, study PRJNA631951) | gut metagenome | biome: gut microbiome; feature: rumen; material: SC-attached | host: Bos | place: Iran: Karaj | collected 2018-10
ATAGTATAATACATAGTAAAAAATATAAAATGTTTAAAGAAAATAGAGAAGATAATTTAAAATTAAAATTTGATACTATTCAAAATGAAAATGAAGAATTTGAAAATAATCATATATTATCTTCAAGAGATACTTTTAAAAATTATTTAACAATCCCAAATCAACAGATTCATAAGTTATTTAAATCAAAAACAATTGAAAATTCTGATAATTTTCAAACTGATTTTTTAATTGATTCAAAAAATGAAAAAATATCTTTTGAAAAAGAATCAGATGATTATAAAAACATTTTAAATAAATTTTCTAAAAAAGTATATCAATTCATTAGTTTAATTCATCAATTCAAAACTAATGAAAATAACTCAAAAGATATTAATGAAACTTTAAATTTAGAATTTGAAAAAGAAAAAAATGCTTTAAATCAATTATGTATAAAATATTTATCAAATACAAATCCAAAAGTAAGTATTAAATATTCTCCTATAAATTCTAAAAATGCTATTTCATTTCCAAATAGTTATTCTGAAACTGTTATTATTGAAACTGAATATGATAAATTAAAAAGTGATTATGATAATTTAAATAAAGAATTATTTATTACTCAAAGAGAAAATAATGAATTAAAAAATGAAATTGATAAATTAAAAAAAAATTTGAATTCAAATGATTTGATTAAAATAAATTTAGATAATATTGAAAAAGAAAATGAATTATTTTATAATAAAAAGAATTCAAGTTCAAGTTCAAATTCAATAAAAAATGAAGAAGAATATATTAAAGGTTATAAAATAATAAAAAATGAAAATGAAAATATGAAAAATATTATTACTAATTTATCAAAAGAAATTGCAGAAATTAAAAAGAAAAATTATGAAATAAGTCCTTCTATTGAAAATGAAGTTAATAAAGAATTAAAAGAAATTCATTCAAATAACATTACACCAAAGAAAAAAAATATACAAATTTTATTTAATGCTTTGAATAAAGATACAAATCAAAATTTGGAAAGTAAAATTAATAATTTAACAAAAAAAAATAATGAAATGGCAAATCAAATAAAAGAAATGAATATTCAAAAAAAGAATTGTCTTAATATTTTAAAACAAAATGAAAATAAAATAAAAGAACAACAATTAAATATTGAAAATTATTTAAAAGAAATTGAAAAACTAAAAAAAAATAATATTAATAAAAATTCCAATTTTGATAAAGGAAATAATGATTTAAAACATAATGATGAAATAGAAGTTAAAATGTCAAAATTAGAGAAATATAATAATCAATTAAATATGGAAAAACAAAAATTAACTATTGAATTAAATAAACTAGAAAATAAATTAAATGAATTAGAAAAAAATCATAATGATAAATTAAATAACAATATTGAAAATTTGAACATTAAAATAAATCAGTTTGAAAAGAAAAATTCCTCATTAGAAATAGAGAATAATAATTTAAATAATGATTTAAAAGAGTTAAAACTCAAAATTAATCAGTTTGAAAAGAAAAATTCTTCATTAATTTCAGAGAATAATAATTTAAATAATGATTTAAAAGAATTAAAAATCAAAAATAATCAATTTGAAAAGAAAAATTCTTCATTAATTTCAGAGAATAATAATTTAAATAATAATTTGAAAGAGTTTAAAGACAAAACTAATCAATTGGAAAAGAAAAATTCGTCATTATTTTCACAAAATAATAATTTAAATAATGACTTAAAAGAGTTGAAAGATACATTTCTAAATGTAGAAAAAAACAATAAAAATTTAAATAAACAAATATTAGAATTGAATAAGATAATTTCAGACTATGAAAAAGAAAATCAAAAATCAATTTCAAAGAATAATAATTTATATAATGACTATGAACAAATAAACAATGAATATAAATCTTTATTAAAAGATTATGAAAATTTAAAAAAAGAGAATCAAAATATTAAAAATGAATTAGATTTAAATAATAAAGAAAAAGAACAATTAAATAATAAATTATCAGAATTAATTGAAAATAATAAAAAAGAAACAAATTTACCTCAAAGTAAAAATAAAAATAAAATTGAAGAAGAAAATAATGAATTAAAAAAAGAAATATTAAAGTTAAATTTTGATGTTAAAAAATTAGAAAAAGAAAATAAAAATCAATTTAACTCACTTAATAAATTAAAAAACGATTATTTAAAAGAAACAGAAGAATTAACAAATGAAATAGAAAACCTTAATTCAGAAATTAAAAATTTAAAAGACAACAATTCAAAAATAATAAAAGAAAATAATGAAATGAAAAAATTAATACAAAAAAATAAAAAGAAAAAATTAAATTTAGAAATTGAAAAAGTACTAGATTGTGAGTATATATCTATTAATGAAATAAGTTCAAGTGATAATATTGACGATATATATACATTAAAAAAAAAATTAAAAAATATTTCTTTAGAAAATAAATTATTAAATGAAGAAAGAGAAAAAAATTATAAAGAAATAGAAGAACTTAAAAGTCATATTGAAGAGTTGGTTCAATTAAAATATAACTCTCGTTATTTAAAAACTAATTCAAAACTAAGTAATTCATCATATATTATTAAAATAGATGATAATAATGATGAAAACGATAAATTAAATTCATTATATGATAATGAAAAAGATTTAGAAAATGAAAAAGATAATGATGATAAAACTATTTCAATAAAACATTATAATAAATCAATTTCAGATATAAATGAAAAAACTTATATTCCAATGAGAAAAAAAATTTATATTAAAAGTAATTCAAAATTTAAAAATAAAACGGCAATTGATTTTGATATAAATAATATTCAATCAGAAGAAATATCAAATTATCATTTTTCAATTAAAAAAAAGAATAATAAAAACACAAAAATATCACCAAATACACATGAATTAATTAAAATATTTCAATATAATAGTAAAATAATATGGTATTTATTTAAAATTAAAAATTCAAATTCAGAACCAGATTTTGATGATTTTATTTGGAAAGAATTAAAATCAAAAAAAGATTTTTCAAGTTTTAAAAATATTCCAAAAAATGAATCTATTGAATTACAAAAACAAATTGAAAAATTAGAAGAAAAGAAAAAAGAATTAGAAACAAAATTAGTTAAAAAAGAAAATGATTATTAGAGATTAAGTATGAATTATGCAAAGTTAATTAGTAGAAAAAAAAGTGATGATAAAAATCCTGATAAATTAAGAATTGATATTGAAAAATTAAAAAAAGAAAATAGAGATTTACAAAATATAATAAGTAAATATAAAGAAAATGAAAATATTTTTGGTCTTTCATTTATTGAAGATGATATTGAAGGTAATCAATTTATTGATGAATTAAATTTTGATGAAATAATTGATAATATGAGTAAATATAATATATATACTTATGGAATTGGAAAAAAAGAAGATTATAATTCTAAAGAAAGATTAAAGAAAACAGTTAAATCTTTAATTTCTGAAATTAATTTTACAAAAAAAATTAAAATTTACCTTGGTTCTATTTTTAAACAATTAAATGTTAGTGAAGATGATATATATGATTTAATTGGGAAATATAAATTAGTTGAAAAATAAATTATAAATTTATAATTGTAAAAGTAATATCTTCTATAATGGTAATAAGAAGAATATTCTTATATTTGATATAAATTTGTTATTATTTATTTATTATGCAAAATTATTTGTTGTTATTTTTAATAATCTATTAATTTAAATTGTTTTTTATATATTTTTTTAACAAATAATTTTTAATATGTTTATATTTATAATTAATTTGTTTTGTTTAAAAATTAAAAAAAAAATATTAATAGATTAAAAATTCATATTTAATCTTCTTGATGATTGACTTTTCCTTAAATTATTAGATTGAAATAGCTCTCTTATTTTATTTTTATTATTAAATTCTTTCATAAAATCATTGATAATTTTATTATTATTAATTTTTGGATTATCAATAACAAAATAATATTTGATAGGTTTATTACTATTTTTATTAAAAATATTAATTTCCTTTTTATTACTTTTAAAGAAATCATCATTTGAATTTTCAAATAATTTATTTACAGTTTCAGCTTTAATTAAATTTTTTAATCTATTTTTTTGAAAAGGACTAGGATAACTATTAAAATTAATATTAAATTTAACAGAAGAAACAGGTCTATTAATATAAGAAACACCATTATTTTTTTTTTTTAATTCATTTGTTAAATCTTCTATTTTATGATGAATATCTTCTTGATTACTATTTCCAATATTAAATTTATTTGGTTTATTATAAGGATTAATTAAGCCTTTTTTTATTATTTTATTTGGACTTTCTTCAATCATTTTTTTTAAAGTTGAAAAACTTTTTGAATGAGGAGAAAGAAAGTTTATTCTTTTTAATTGTGTTTTTGAATTTACTGTTTTATTAAAGTTCGAATTTATTGAATTAAATAAGAAGTTTTCTTTTTTTCCTGATGTATTTATTGATAATGTTGAATTTTTTGAATTTAGATATTTTGGTGTTGAATATGAACTATGTAATTTTTTTTGTTGATATAAATCAAAATCATTATTGGATTTTATTAAAGGATTTAAATTGTCTGAATAACTTGAGTTAATTAAATTTTCTAATTTAGAAAGAAAATTTTGTGATTTCATTTCTAAAAAAATTAATTAAAACAATTTAAAAAAATTATGAAAAAAAATTAAATCATTTAATATATTTAATATAAAATAAAAATATTTATATTTTAATAAGATAATAAAAAAAGGAGTTTTAATCAATAAATATAAAAAAATGAAAATATTAATCAAATTAAATATTTAAGAAATTGAATTGTAAATTTACAATATATAAAATTCCTATAACCCTAAAATTTTGATTTAAATGTTTATACTTTCCAAATTATCAATACTTTTAATAGATTGTATATTTCTATTACTTAAATTTTCTCTAATAATTCTATTTTGAATATTATTACTTATTTGATTATTATTTATTATATTATTATTTTCATTATCATATCTATTATTTACTGTTCTTGTATTATTACTATTATTACTATTACTTATTCGAGCAAAATTATTAAATTGAATATTATGATAATTATTATTATTATTATTATTATTATTTAAATTTTGATTGTCATTATTAGGAATATAATTCATATCATTACTTGTTGCAGTTCTATCATCAGAATTTCTAATACTTTCATTTTGAATCATTGTAGATAAATCAAAATTACAATTTGGACATTTTAAATTTAATTCTAAAAGATTTTTATTTAACCAATCACTTACACATTTAAAATGAAAAACATGATTACAAGGAGTTAAACAAACTTTATCAATATTAATTTTTAATTCTTCTAAACAAATAGTACAATTAGTTCCATATCTTTCAAATTCTTTTACACAAATTCTTTCACCTAATAATGAAGGATTTGATAATAAAGTATCAATAATTTTTTTATTATTTTCTCTTTGAATTTCTTCATAATTTTGTTGAGTATTTATTATTATACGATTTCTATTTAAAAGATTTCTATATCTATTATTATATTTTTTTGTGCAACAATAAATGACAATTACACAAATAAAAATAAATAATATAATAATTCCAAAAATAATATATATTTGATCAATAAATAAACCATTTGAATAAGTAATTTGAATTGTAAATGGATTATCATCATATTCATCATTACTCATAATAAAAAATTGGAAACTAGATATTTTTTCATAAGATAATTTTTCATCATTATTTGAAATAGTTTTCATATCATAAGAATGATTATAATAATAGATAATATATTTCATATATATTTTATTATTATTATAAATATATTTTTCATTTAAATGTATATTAATATTAAATTTTGTTTTTGAATTTTGAATATTAACATAAGTATAAGTACAAAATAAATTTATTAATCCATAATATCCATTTTTTTCTGGTAAAGAAATACTACTTTTTTTATTATTATTTGAATATTCAGTTTCACCACAATATTCTTTTTGAATTTGCATTGATGAATAGTCTTCACAATTTTCATAATAATAAATCCAATTTGTTATAATTGGATTATATGAAACTTCATAACATGAATTATTTTTCCATGTACAAGGACATTTTTCAACTAAATAATTTCCACAAACTGAACAATTAAAACAATTATTAAATAATTTACAATTTATTTCTTCTATATTACTTTGAGATATTATTTCTTTTATTAGACAAATATTTGTTATTAAAAATAAAAAAATGAATTTTTTCATTTTGAAAAATTAAATTTGATTTATATTTTTTTATATTTTTTATCCTTTTTTTTTGTTTATATTTTTTTAAATATATAAATTAAAAAAAGTATTTTAAGAGGGAATGGAAGATAAATATAATAGACAAAAATTTCATTTTTTTTTTAATCACAATTTAAATAGTAATTTAAAATTAATAAATCCTGATAATCCATTAAATAATCCAATTGAATTTAAAGGAAAAGGTTTTTTTTCAGATTTAGCTTCAAAAAATTTTATTAAAAAAGATTTAAGAGGTTATCCAATAATTCAAAATGATAATAAACAAAATGTATTAAAAAATTTAAATCACATAGAAAATAAAAATTGTAGTAGTATGAAAAATATGATAACAAGTCAACCAATAGAATATAATAAAGATTCAATATTAGATCAAATAAGTCATATGATAGATGCAAAAACAAAAAATAAAGAAAATAATTTTGGTTTAAATTTAAACAATCCAAATAATAATAATAAAAATAATTTTTTAATCCCAGATACAAATAATATAAAAGTAAAAAAAAATATAATAGGAAAATGTTTTCAAAATACTCCAATAACATCAATAAATAGTATAAAATTTGAAAATAAAATAAAAACAGAAAAAATTGAAGAAAATTTAAATTTAGATAAAAAAATATTAACATATGAATATAATCCAAATGCAAAATCAGTAATATCATTTTCATATAATGAAGATAAAAATATAAAATCAAAAATGGAAGATTTTCATTTAATAATAGATAATTTTATGTCATCAAATAAAAAAGGATATTTTAGTTTATTTGATGGACATGGAATTGATTGTATTGAACCAACAAAATATGCAACTTGTAGATTTCCAAATATTTTAATAGAAAATTTACAAAATTCAAATTATAATATTGAACAATCTTTAATTAATTCATTTAAAAAAATTGATGATGAATTAAAAAAATATTCTCAAATTGAAAATTGTGGAAGTACAGCAACAATTATATTAATTGATAAGGAATTAAATTTAATTTATAGTGCAAATGTTGGTGATTCAAAAAGTATTTTAATTAATAAAAATAAAACTTATAAAAATTTAACAACTGAACATAAAGTTGAAAGTAATTATGAAGAAAATGAAAGAATTAAAAAGTTAGGAGGATTAATTTTTAATGGAAGATTATTTGGTCAATTAGTTTTATCAAGAGCTTTAGGAGATTTTTCTTTAAAAAATAATGGTTTAATATCAATTCCTTCTATTCATAAAATTTTATTAAATGAAGATGATTGTTTTATTGTTATTGCTTCTGATGGAATTTGGGATGTTTTAAGTGAAGATGATATTACTAATATTTGTATTGATAATTATAATTTAAATTGTGATGAATTAGGGAAATTTATTGTTAAAAAAGCTATTGATATGGGAAGTGAAGATAATATTTCTTGTATTATTGTTTTAATTAATGATATTATTTATTAATTTTTATTGTTTTTAGTTATTATTTTTTTCTTTTTATTAGTTTTTAATTTTATTATTTTTTATTTTTTTTAATTTGATTATTTATATGTTTTGTTTTTTGGGTTAATTTTTAATATTTAATATTTATTTATTTTCACCTTTTAAAAATGATAAACTTTAATTTTACTCCTGAAAATATTCTCAAACAATGGCATAATTTAAATTATTCTAATTCAATGGAAGAAAAAAAAAATGCAAATTTATATTTAACTCAATTTAAACAAAGTGAAAATTCTTTTGAAATTGCAATTCAAACATTAAAATTAAGTAATAATAATAATGATAAACTTTTCAGTTGTATTATAATATATCAAATTATAAAAGAACATGCAAATTATATTATACAAAATAAAACTTATTTTGAAAATATAAAAAATATTATATTTAATGACATATTAGAAGTTATGATAAAAGAAAATAATCAAATTGTAAATAATAATTTAGTTATTGAAAGAATATGTTATAGTATTTCAATAATTATGTTATTAGGTTTAATTAATTATTGGCCAGAATCAATTAATGATATATTAAAATTTGGAAAAATTTCTGATATTCATACTTTTCTTACAATAATAATTTTATCAAATTGTAATAATGAACTTGAAGATTTAAATATTGGATTAGATAAAAAATATAAAATTAAAACTTTATTAATAGAAAAAAAAGAAGATATTAAACAATTTATAAATGTAATATTAATTAACTCTGAAAAAATTGATGGAAAAATGTATAATAAAACTGTTGAATTAGCAAAAAATTTTATTACATTTGAATTAAATGTTTTACAAATGCCAGAAATGACAAAAACAATATTAAAAAATATAAATAAAAGTAATATAGATTTAATAAGTGAATTATTTTGTGAATCATTAAATTGTGCATTAAGTGCAAAATTAGAGAATAATTTTAATGATTTAGATATTAATGAATTTATTTCTAAAACTAATAATGATGAAATGATAAGTTTATCATATTTAATTGATACAATTTTAAATTATATTCAAAATAATAATAATAACATTGATGAAGATATAATTGATGGTTTAGCAAAAATTTTTGCTTCTATTAGTGAAAATTTTATATTTTATTTTTTTATTAAAAATGAAAATTCTCAAAAATTATTAAACTTATTTTATTATTTTATTTCTAATAAAAAAAGGAAAATTTCATATAAGTTATTTGAAGGATTAAATCAAATGAAAAACTTTATTAATACAAATTATAAATTTTCAAATTTTACTGATACTGAAAAAAGAGAATTTTCTGATTATTTAATTAATATTTCATTTTCCATAATGAATAATGCAAAATTAAAAAAACCAAAAGTAAAAAATCAAATTTTAGTAGATAATAATTATTTAAATTTAAATGAAGAAAATGATATAGAAAAAAAAGGAGAAGATGTAATAATAGAAGAAAATGAAATTTCAATTAATGATTATAGAGGATATGTTGAAGATGTATTTTTTGATATATTTGAAATTTTTGCTAAAAATTTCCAAATTGAAGGTATTAATTACTTTTTAAATAAAATATCAGAGCCTATTATTAATATAGTAAATAGTGATGTATTAAATGATGATATTTTAGTTTCTATTGAAATTGTTATTTTAGTTTTAAAAAATATAATTCCAGTATTTGAAGCATTAAAAATTGATACAACTCCTTTAATTAAATTTACTTCATTTTTACTTCATTCAAAAATAATTAATAATAATTTTATTATGGTAAATTTCTTATTATTTATTGAACAATGTAATCTTTATATTGTTAATGATAATCAAGTATTTACTGAAATTATTAATTTTATATTAAATAATTTAATTCGAATTGATATAAATGATAATAGAAAAAAATTACTTTCTGTTGTTCTTTTAGGATTATCTGAATGTTGTAAAGAAAATAATCCAGAAATTTTTAATAATATATATAAAGTATATATTGAGAAATATGATAATTTAGATTTTGAAATAATAAGTAATTTATGTGAATCACTTTGTTTATCTTTTTATAACACTGATAATAATGGAGAAAAAATAAATATTTCTTTTGAACAAATCAATGAGTATTATAATAAATTATGTGAACCTGCAAATATTAGAATTAAAAAGACTTTAGAACTAATTGAAAATAATAGTAATATTCCTATTGAAAAAGTTAATTTGGAAATATTTAAAAATTATAAAATTTATGAAAGAGTTTTAAAAAATTGTTATTTCCTTGATAATAATGATTTCTTAAGTAAATATTTTGTTGAATGGTTTTCTATAAATTATGAAAATACTTCTAAAATATTTGATTATTATAACATTTTATCAGAAGAACAAAAAAAGAATTCTAATATTATTTCTTCAATTACATTAATTTTTATAAAAAGTACTAAAAAAATAAAATACGAATATTTATCAAAAATATTTCCTCAATTAAATAATTTAATATTAAAATCATATTTAAATAATAAAGATTATAGTTCAATTTATGTATTAAAAAATATATATTCAATAATGTTACAAAATCCATTAGAAAAAGATTTAAAAAATGAAATCTCAAATAATTTTTTCAATCTATTAAGACAAATTACTCAAAATATTATTGAATATAAACAAAATCAAATTGAGACAATTAATGCATTGGCTGAATTCTTTACTTCAATTTATGAAAATGCAATTTTAACAAATGATAATTTAATAACTAATATTGAAGATACATTAAAATTATTTATTGAAGGATTAAAAACAATAAATGAAAATAATTTAATTAATAATATATTTAGAGCATTTCAAGTTTTTATTAGTAAAACAAGGAATTATGAATTAGTTAATAAATACATTGGAAATTTAATGAATACTTCTTTTACTATTTTATCACATTATTCGACATTAACTATTAATCAATTTACTATATTTTTAATCAAATGTTTTAAATATGATCAAAATAATTCTCTTCTAAAATTAAAAGAAATTTTTGAAAATAATCCAGAATTTTCACAATATTCAAAAGAACAAAAAGAAATTATTTTAAGATTTATTGAACTAAAAATTAATAATCAAAAGCAAATTAAAATGATTTTAAATGATTTAATTTTAATCAGTCATGGATTAGGAGTAATTGAAGATAAAATTTTTAACTATGAATATACTCTTACAAAAGAACAAAAAATTACTAATTAAACAAATAATATTTTCAATAATAAGTAAAAATAATTTAAAATTTAATTATTATTATAATAATATTTTATTTGTAAAAAACAATTAAAATAATCTTTTAAAAAAACAGAAAATTAAAATTAAAAAATAATTAAATATTAAAAAAAAAAATATATGAAAAAGAATAATTTAAAAAAATCCAATCCATTCATAATTATAAAATGTAAAATAATATAAAATAATCATTATAAATTCATTAAAAGGGTACAAAAAAATAAAATGTTTAAAATCTCACAAACTCCTTTAATAAACGAAAATGAAATATTATCAAATGAGAATAATCAGAATATATTATACAAAAAGCATTTTATTCAACCATATTTTCAATTAGTAATTACAAATGAAAATAAAGAAAATTTTCTTCAAAAGAAAAAAAATAGAAAATTAAATTCTCTTTCATTTCAAAATAATAATTCAGATTCTTCAAATGGAAGATGGACAAAAGAAGAACATAATAGATTTATTGAAGCAATAATTAAATTTGGAAATGATTGGAAAAAAGTTCAAAAATATGTTTCTACAAGAACAAGTACTCAAGCAAGATCACACGCTCAAAAATTCTTATTAAAATTAAGAAATTCTGATTTTTTTAAAAAAAAAAATATTGATAGAAATTTAAGTTGGGCTAAAACAATTCAATTTATTAAAAATAATTTTAGTAATGAAGAATTAGAAAGTATTCTAAAAAATGTTCATTGTAATATTAATAATTATAATTGTAATAAAAAAATAAAAGGAAAAAAAATTAAATTAAATCAATTAAATTCAGATTCAACTGAATTTAATTCTGATGATTCAGAATCAGATTTCTCTGATTTTTATAATAATAAAAATACAAATTTTAATGATTTTCGTAAAGAAAGTGATTATAATTGTTTAATTTATTTAGAAGAAGAAAATGATAATTTAAAACCAAATAAAAGTAATGATGAATGTATTCAAACTTTTATTCAAAATTTTAATAGAAAAGGTTCTTATATTAATGACCTTGATTTTACAATTAATGATATCAATAATATTTATCATGATAATAAAATAAATAATAATAATTAAAATCATTATATTCAAATAGGAAAAAAGTTTACCCTTTAATTGATTTATAGTAACTAAAATCTTTCTATTTGATTTTATTTTCAAAATAAATCAATTTTCCATATAAATTTATTATTTTATATATTTAAATTGTTAATTTATTAAAAGCATTTTTTATTATTATGTGTTAGAAATAATGATAATTCAATGTTTCGTAAAAATTATATAAAATAAATATATTACTACTAATAAATATATTTTATAATATATGTAAATAAACTAATTTTTAATTTAATATTTTTTTCTTTAACTTATTTAATATATAAAATTTTAATTTTAAATTATAAATTAGAAAATGGAAGATCTTGATGGAAATATGGGTTATAATTTAAATCAAAATTCAAACTACAGTAATAATTATCAAAATTTTGCTTATTCAATGGATAAAGGAATACCAAATAAATCAATTGAAGAATCATTAAAAGAAAAAGATGAAAAAATAAAATCTCTTCAAAGAAAATTAAAATCATATCAAAAAAAGAATCAACTTCAAAATCAAAAAATATCATCAAAAGATAATTTATATATAGAATATAATTCCTTAAATAAAAATTATGCTGAATTAGAAGCAGAATTAAATTCATTAAAAGCAGAAAATGCAAAATTACAAGAATCATTAGTAAATAAAAATAATATTATTTGTGAATATGAAAAAGCAATTGAAGCAACATCAAATAAGTTTGAATTATATAATGAAACAGAAAAAAATTTACTTTTAAAAAATAAAGAAAATGAATCAAAATTAAAAATGTTACCTGATTTAATGCAAAATAATAATGAATTATCAGAAAAATTAAATGGATTTGAAAATAAAATTGAGAGTTTAAAAGATGAAAATAATAAAAAAGAAGAATTATTTAAAGTTAAATTTTCAAATCAAGAAAAAAATCATAAAAAACAAAATAGAATATATGAAGATGAAATAAGTGAATTAAGAATTGAATTAGAAAGATTAAAAACAGAATTAGGAAATTCAAAACAAAAAAATGAAGAATTAACATCAAAAGTTTATATTAGAGATAATGATTTTAATAAAAAATATTTAAATTCTCAAAAACAAAGTGAAAAATTAGCAAAAACAATTTTACAATTACAAGACACAATAAATGAAAATTGTTTAAGTCATAAAGAAGAAGTTCAAAATGATCAAAAAACAATTCAAGAACTTCAAGATGAAATAAATAATTTAAATAATAATATTAAAAATAGAGATGATCAAATTACAATGTTAAATGAAGCAATTGTTGAATTTGATAATGCAATGAAGGCAAGTGAAGATGAATTAATTAATAGAGAAAATATTATTTTAGGAATTACTGAAGAAAAAGATAAAATATTAGCTTTATTAAATAGTAAACAAAATGATTTTCTTGATTATCAAAATTCTTCTCAACAAGAAATTAATATTTTACATCAGAAATTATTAATTCTTGATAGAGAAAAAAATAATTTATCCACTAATCAAAATAATAATAAAGATCAATTAACTTTATTAAAAGAACAAATTAATCAATATGAAATTAATAATAGAAATCATCAAGATAAATGTTTACAAATTGATAAACAATATAATGATTTATTAAGAGCTTTTGAAATAAAAGAAAAAGAATATAATGATGAATTAAATAAATTAACTCAATTAAATAAAAATGAACAAAATGAATTTGAAATTATGAAAGCTAAATATGAAAAAAAAATTCAAATGCTTTCTTTAAATAATAAAGAATTAAATTCAAGAGTTAAAAATTTAATTAATTCACTTATTGCTTTAAAAAATTATGCAATGACTATTGAAAGAAATTTAAATGATCCTAATTTGAATTTAAATAATTCTATGTATACTACAATTGGTTATTCTAATAATAATAATGTTAGAAGAAATCAAGAACTTGTTAGAGGAATGAAAGATTTAATTAGTAAAATTGATTCAAATATGTTAAATTCTAATATTAATTATCAATCAAATTTATAATATTAATTTGAAAAATAAAAGTTTTTTGATTGAATTTATTTTAAATATTTAATTTAAAATTTTAAAATTTTTTATATATTGTATTTTTAATTTTTTGTATTTAATAAAGATTATTATAATAAATATAAATAAAAAAAAATGAAAAAAGAATTTAATGATATTAAAGATAAAAATCCTTTTTTATATCTAATAAACATATCAAAAAATAACAAAAATAAAAATTTTACTCCAAAAAAACCAAAAGTTCAATATCAAAGAAGTTTTACTCCAATTCAATTAATCAAAAATAAAATAATTAAACCATCAAATAATAATCATCAAATAGAATTTAAATATATGAATAATATAAATTCAAATTATAAAGGAAGAGGAACAAATTATTCAAGAAAATCAGAAAACAAAGAAACTGAAGTTGTAAAATTAAAAAATGAAATAAAAAAATTAAAAGAAGAATTAAATACAAAAAATAATGAATGCCTTAAATCAAAAGAACAAATAAATAAATTAACAAAAGAAAATTCAACATTAAAAAATCAAGTAACTCAATTTAAAGAAAAAATAGAAAATTTATCAAAAGAAGAAAATAGAATTGGAAAAGAGACTTTATTATATCATTATTTTGTAGAAATGAATAATCAAATTCTTCAAAGTTTAAATGACGGAGCACCAAATGTTGATAATATGACTTATGAAGAATTATTAGCTTTAGAAGATAAAATTGGTTATGTTAATAAAGGATTTAAAAAAGAAGATATTAATAAAATTAAAAGTGAAAAATATAATTTAGATGATAATGTTAATTGTGTTATTTGCCAAGATGAAATTAAAAAAGGTGATGAAATAAAAAAGTTAAATTGCAATCATTTATTTCATATTAAATGTATTGATATTTGGTTGTCAAAAGAAAAAAATTGTCCCTTTTGTAAAGAGGAAATTATAATTTAGATATAATAAAATAAAAAAACTTTTAATTTCTTTTTTTTATTTATTTTACAAATAAATCCAAAATAATAAGAATAAATAGGATTAACAAAAATAATATTGAAATAAAATCTTTATAATCTCTTTAAAAAAAATATATAAATTTATCATCTTTTAATTAAATTTTCCAAAATTTAAAAAAAGCTGAAAAAATAATTTTTTGAACAAAAACGAAAAATTTAAGAAGAAAAACCGTAAAAATAAAAAAGAAAATTGAGCTAAAACTATTAAATATAAAGTAAAAACCAAAGAAAAAAACAAATTAGAAATAAAACAAATAAAAATAGATTTACCAGAAATAAAGGATTTCCTGAAGTAATTGTAAAAAATAAAATTAAAATATTCATTAAAAAAGAAGGCAAAAGGGAATTCAATATTAGTAGAAGATAAAATATTATGTTTTAATTATATGGTGATTACCAGGAGGATATAAAATATTTTTAAAATAATATTTAGTCTCAGATATATATAAAATTATTTATTCTTTTGATAATCAATCTTCTTAAGTTCAAAGTATTTTTTGTTCACAAAGAAAAAATAGTATTTTTCTCGGAAAAACTGAAAGTGATATTCTGAACCTAAAGGAAGCATTTATTTTGCATGGAAACTTTCCTTTTTCCAAAAGGTTTTAATAAAACTTTCCGAGAAATGAGTTTGTTAAATGTGATTGAAATATGAAATCCTCTTGGGGAATATATGATATATAATTTATCATCTTGAAAAATTCCAAGTGAATTTAGAGGATTTTACTTAAGAAAAGTATATAATAATTATTTAAAATAAAAATGAATAGAAGAAGAAAACCAACCCATATAATAAAAATATTAAAAAATTTAAACATCATGAAGATTGATTTGGAAAAAATAAAAGTTGGAAAATTGAAAAAAGTAGGAAAAATATCATTTTCTTATTTTTCTATTTTATATTTTAAAAAAAATAATATTATTATTTCTTAAAAATTCATAATTAAATAATTCATAATTTAAAAAACCTAAAAAAATAAAAAAATAAAAATTTTCAAAAATTTAAAAAACAAAGAAAATAAATGTCATCTCCCCTTCAAAAGTTAGACTTCCCTTTAATATCAAAAAAATTATTTGAAGAGCAGAACAAAATAAGAACAAACCCTAAAAGTTACATTCCAAAGCTTGAAAGTTGGTTATCAAAATTTCGTCAAAACACATTATATTTATTAAACGAGAATCCCTTACGTACATTTGAGGGAGTATCAGCAGTAAAAGAGGCCATAAATTTTTTATCAAATCAACGTAGTCTCCCAGCATATGAATACAGCAAAGAATTAAGTCAGAGTGCATTAGACCATGTAAATGACATAGGCAAAAATGGATTAACAACACATGAAGGAAGTGATAATAACAATTTAACTGATAGAATTGAAAAATATATTGAATGGGATGGTGCTTGTGCTGAAAGTATTGATTTTGGATTTTGTGAACCTGAAAATATTATTATTAATTTACTTGTTGATGATGGGATCAGTGAAAGATATCAAAGATGTAATTTATTCAGTTCTACTTATAAATTCTCAGGAATTGCTTTTGGGAAACATAGAGACTTTAATGTTTGTGCTGTTTTTGTTTATTGTAAAGGATTAAGAGAATTAGGAAAACCTCCTAATGATGGTATTAATTATATTCAAGATTATATTCAAAAAACTTTTTATAAAAAAAAAATCGTTAATGATTTTCAAGAAGATGATCCTGATGCTCCTGATGATACTGTTAGTGTTAAAATCGAAAAAATTAATAAAATTGTTGATGGAAAAGAAAAGAAAATTACTAAGAAAATTTATTTGTTGAAAGATAAAACACAACATATTTTGGAAATTGAGGAAAATTAAATTTTTTTTTATTTTTTAATTTATTTAATATACCATTATATTACATTATTATATTCGATAATATATTTTTTTCTTTTATTTCTAAGATAGTGATTCTTTCCTATATTTAATACACTTATATAAACAAAATAAAGTTATAAATTTAATATCTAATAAAAATACCATTGGAATTCTTGAATCTTTTCCACAAAAGCTTCTTAAAAAACCATAAATATTAGGACCATTTAATCTTCCAATTATATTATATGATAAATTACTAATTGCACTAGCAGAACCAGTATATTCTTTAGGAATACTACTAACTATTATGCCATTTAAACTTGCAATCATCATACATCCTGTAAATAAATATATACCAATTAACATTGCTACAAAATATTTATATGTTGTAAATAATAATAAATTTGATGCGATTAAAGAAATAATACAACTATAAAAAGGAAATAAAATACCATTTATTGATTCATATCCTCCTATTCTTTGCATTATTTGACCTCCTGATATTGGAGCTCCTATAATATTTATTAAAAGTATTACTAAAAAATATAATAATCTTTCTTTTTTATCTATTATTTTTACTGTATTTTCTAAATAGTCATTTATCCAAAATTGAAATCCACTTAATATGAGTAATAATGTTATTAATGACAAATTTGACATTCTAAATAATTTAGATTTAAAACATTGTTTTCCTTGACTTATTAATGATTCATTTCCAAAAGTTGAATTTTCTCCAGAGATATCTTCAAACAATGAAATATTATCAAACTCATTATTAAAAGAATTAGTATTATTGAAATCATTTTTCTTTTTAGAAACCAAAGTTTTTGAAAAATATAAATTATCAGAAAGAAAAAAGCAAATAAATAAAGAAATATTAATAATAATACAAAGATGAAAAGTATTTTTCCAAGAAGTTAAATTAGCAAAAATATATCCTAATAAATAACCTAAAGCAGAAGGTAAACTTATTAAACTCATCATAATAGATTTTTTATTATAAATTCCAAATTGATCAACCCAAACAGGTAAATAAATAGAATTAAAACTTTGAGAAAAACCAGATAAAATTCTACAAAACATAAGTAAAATTTTAGAAGTAATAATAGTAGGAATAAAAAGAGAAATAATATTTGTACATAATAAAGACATTATAGTATATTTTCTATTAAATTTATTTATTACAGAAAGAGAAAAAATTCCTCCTAATGTTGTTCCTAAAAATCCAATTCCTCCAAAAAACCCTAATTCTCTATCTGACATTTTAAAATATTTTTTTATTTCTGTGTTTGATTCTGCAATTGCTCCTTGGTCAAAATTTGCTAAACAACATAATTCTATTGAAAATATAAACCAACGAACTTTTCTACTTATTGGAAAAAAAGTTCTTTGAGAAATGTCATTTTCTCTTTCCACTGTTTCTACTTTAGATGGTGGTGATGTTACAGAATCTAGTTCTTCTTTTTCTCTACTCATAATATTTTATAATTTAAATGATGTCATTTATTATTCAATTATTCAAAAATTTAGTTTTGGATTTTTTAATTATTAAATGTTTTATATTTTTTTATTTTAATTTTAAATAAATTCTTTGTTTTTATGAAGTTTTAGAATATTTATTCTAATTAATGTTTTAGAATATTTTAATTTCAAATACAATAAAATATACAAAATAAAAAAACTATTATAAAAAATAAGGGATAGCCACTTAAACTTTATCTGAAAAAACATCAAAAAAGAAAAAATAAAAGAATTAAAACTATATTTTTTACATCATCTATATTAACTATATTATCTTTTTTTCCTGAAATAGATAATATATTTTGTTTATTTCTATTAAAAAGACATTTAACCTTATGAATATTATAAATAAATTTGTATTATTATTAATTATTTCTTTATATTTAATATTAATTCTTCATCATAATTAGAACATGAATTTACTAATATCATCATTATTTTCAGAATACCATTATTTTCTACTTGTGATTTAAACAAAACTTCCTTAATAATTCAATAGGATAATATTTAATAATTAAAGATTAAAAATTATATAAATATTGATTAAATTTAGTTCCAAATTGATATCATAATATTCTATAAAAAGGATTATTTTAATATAAATAAAGATTTACTTGTTTTTCATTTCATTATAAAAGTTGTTGAAAATTTATATTTAAATTTATAAAAATTACTCCCCCTAAAAATTGGTTTAGGAATTTAATATCTATAATTATTATAACAACATAATAATATTTGAAAGAAAACCATTCTATTAACTTGAAAATTTTTAGGGTGATAAATATTCTCAATTTATAATCAGAATCCTTCTCTTATATTATCTAATACTTCATATAATTATTATATTTTATTAAATTTCAATTTGTTTTTGATTTTTTTTGTTTTTTTATTATATTTTAAGGGGGAGTTAATTGATTTATTTTATTTATAGGGATAAAAAAACATTAAAGTAATTAATTCTATTATATTGTTATTAAAAATAATTAATTAATAGTTTTAAGATGGCTGATTTAAAAAATACAAAATCGAATTCCTCAATATTAAATAAAAATCAAATTCCGAGTGCTAAGTCAAAATCAAGTAATATAACAAGTTTCGATGCAAGTAAAGATTATGAGGAGTAAATAAATAATATAATAAAATTATTTAGTTTAAAAAAGGATATTGATACAACAATACATGAAAATAAAAGTTAGAATAAATTTTCTTAAATATTTAGCTGAAGAAAATAATCAATCAGATTTATCCAATATTATTGAATGTGAATCAGATCCTTTTATGAATGTTATTTGGAAAAAAAAAGAAAATGAAAAAGAAAATATAAATAAAAATATAAATGAATTAAGAGAAGGTTTAAACATCAAACAAAATAATTTAATATTACAAAATAATAAAATGATGAATAAACCTAATTTTTTAAAACAATTATCTTTTTCTCACAATAATAATATTATTACTCAAAAAAAGCCAAATTTAACAATTACATTACCAGAAGAAAATAACAATAATACATGTTGTTATCAAAATAATTTAATGAATCAAGCAATTAATATTAATAATCAATTATTATATAGAAGTAATAATACTATATATGGAAATTTTAATCCTAATTTTTCAATACCTTTAAGTGGTTCAATTTCTACAAAAGCAGATTCTAATTTTTCAGAAAGTAATTGGCAATCAATTAAAAAATATAATAATATGAATGAAATTATGAGTCCAATTGGTAGAATTCCTTCTAATTTATTCACTCCTGTTTTTGGTAATATTACACAAAATAAAATTACTTTTCCAAAATCAACAAAAAATTCAAATAATAATTTAATTAATAGAATTCAAAAAAGTTATACAAATAATAATAATTTAATAAAAAATAATGAAATTAAAGATAATTCAAAATATTTAATTAATATTGATAATATAATAAATGGAAAAGATAAAAGAACTTCAGTTAGAATTATGAATATACCAATTAAATATTCAGTTGATGATTTAATTAAAAAAATAGATTCAACAATGGGATTTGATAATAAAAATCATTTTAGAAATTATGATTTATTTTATTTACCAATGAGTAAAAATAATCCTAAAAATTTAGGTTATGCTTTTATAAATTTTATACATCCTTTATGTATTATTGATTTTTATAATAAATTAAGTGGGTTAAAATTAAAAAATGAACACAAAGAATGTCATATTACTTATGCAAAATTTCAAGGAAAAAAAGAATTAAGTGAACATTTATTAGAAACTTCAGGTGATGAAAAAAGAATTTCTTTATTTGATGTTAATATTTCGAAGATAAAATTTATCATTCCTAATCAATATAAACTTTATATTGAAAATAGGGATGATATTAATAATGAAGTTGAATATATTTAAAATATAAATTTTTCAGGATTTTTTTATATATATTTTGTTATTATTATTAATAAAATATTGCAAATTAAATATCAAAAATAATTTTTTTTAATTTCAAAATATAGAATTATATTTTCATTATATTTATAAATCAATTTATTTTCTATGACTTAATAACTCAAAATAAAAAGATTAATTTAAAATATGATAATTAATCTTTTTCTACATTATTATTTTTATCTTTGGTTAATTTAATCCATTCTTCTAAATTATTTTGTACATTATCTACATAATATTTAATATCATCAACAGGAAAAGATTTATATAAAATTTCAAAAGTAGGATAAATAATACCTTTAATAAAGCTAACTTGGCTTCTTGGAGTATCAGCTTTATTTCTATCACATAAAAATCCAATTTGTAATTTTTTTTCTTTTTCTTCATCTCCTTCTCTCCAAAATTCTTCATTTAATAAATTAGTCCATTTAAAACTTATATCAAAATTCTTTGAACAATGACTAATATCTGCAGTATGTAATAGAAAATTCATAATATTTTGTTGTTCTTCCATATCATAAACTCTTTTATAATCTTTATTATTTTCAAATATTATATTTTTTATTAAACAAACTACTTTAGAATGATTGCTCATGTCTGTAGCAAGAATTAATTCAATCATTCTTCTTCTCATTAATTTATAATCTTCATTACTTATATTTTTAAATATATTACAATGTTTATTATTATCGAATAAAATATTGAAAGTTTGTGATAAATGGAAATTTTCTAAAACATGAGAATCATTATATAATAAAGCTAAATTATTATTTGATTTTATTAAATAATCATTAGAATATCCTGGATGAGAAAGATCATGAACTAAAGCAGAAATTCCAAGAGAATTAATATCAATTTGACCTAATTTTAAAATTTTAATTACATCTGTTTTAAAAGTATAAATATATAATGTTTGAAGAACATCTATTGCATGACGCTCTGTGTGATAAATTCCTGTTGATGATGTATATTTTATAAATACTTCTTCTAAAAATTCTTGTAATGTTTTATCTGATGTTATATTTAATATATGGAATTTATTTAAAAGAAGATATGATAAAGTCATGAAATTTTTTTTGTTTTTTGTTTGAGGATAATATTGAAATATATTAAATGATTTATCATATAAATCATTTTCTTTTATTAAACTTGTATTTAAAGTACTTATATTTATTAATGAGTTTGAAGAAGATTTTTTTTCTTTAAATGAAGTTCTTGAATCTTTTTTAATAATTGATTTTTTGGAATCTTTTTTTTTAAAAGAATCTGAGTAATAATCTTCTTCATCGCTTGAATAATAACCATCAAAAATTATTCCTCCAGTCTCATTAAAATCTTCATAACTTGGAATTTTATAATAATCACAATAATATCCATTTTGGAAAGCAAAATTAAATTTCTCATGAATTTCTTCATTTAATTCAAATTTTGAAGTTTGGAAATTTTTTCTTGTATTTTTAAATTCTTTTTTCTTTGAAAATTTTGATAAATAACCAATGATATCTTTAATTTCTGATAAATTATTATTATTAACATATGAAAATGATTCATCTAAACCTTGAAATTTATATAACTTTTTAGTTTTTATAACTGAAACTACAAAATTAATATCTTGAGCTAATTTCATATTATTTATTTTTAAATATGAATAAACATTATTTAATATTGATATAACTTTATCAAAAATTGTGGTGGTTGCTTCTTTAATTACTTTTTCTTCTTTATCATTCTCGTATTTAGATTTTAAGAAAGGTGATTTTTTTTTTTGAGTCTGAAAAGTTGATTTCTGAAATGACATTAAAATATTTTAAATAATAAAATTTTTGTTCTATTTCTTTTATAAGATTAAAATTCAATTAATTATTCTTTAATTGTTTATTATTAAATAATGAAATATTAATATTATATATTTATTTAATATTTTAATTTCTGTTTAATTTATAAACCATCTTTTAATTTTTTTAATTGTTTCATTAAAATATATAAAAGAGGATTTAATTTTGAATATATTTTTCTTTATAATTAACTTACTAAAAAATTTAATATTTAGTAATCTTTTTATTTATTCCATTGATTTAATTAAATTTTTTATTGAATTTCATTTTTTTATTTATCTAATTTTTAATCTTATTCTAATATAAATATGAAGGAGAGATTTTAAAAATTATAATTTATTTTTTTCTGGTCAACAAAAAATAATATAAATAATTAAATGAAACCAAAAAATTTTTACTCATCTAGAACAAAAAATATGAATTAAAGCTTAGTTTATTCATTTTTTCTAAAAAACAAATAAAAAAAGTCATTTCAATTCAAAATATAATAATAAAAATCAACAAAATAAGATTAAATAATTACTGATTTCAGAAATAATACAATATAAATTTTCATGAACACGTTGAAAATAAATAAATAAACAATAATTCCCTAATATAAAATATAATAATTCTTATTATTATAACATTAATATAATTCTCCATTAGAAGAGATTATTTTAATTTGAAATTTTATTAATCTTAAAACTTTGATTTCATCTCTTTTTATTTATAATATTAACTATAAATCCCAATTTTCAATATATTCATTTTTTCATTTTTATTTTCCATTGTTTTATATATAAAATATTTTGATTTTTTTCATTATATCTATTTTTATTGTTAATATTTTTATAATTTCATAAGTTTTTCATTTTTATTTTTACAATTTTTTTTTCTTTTTGTTTTTTATTCATATTAATTATGATATCAATTACAAATATTAATTGGCATATGAATTTTAATGAAAAAAGTAAAGGGTGATATCGAATTTGAAAAAATGTCCTCTTTATCTACAGTCAAATACTCTAACCACTTAGTTAACCTCCCTTTCAAAAAAAAATAATATTATTATTTAAAGGATTTCAGCAGAATTATGATTTAAAATGAAGTTATGTATTTGATAAAATAGTAAATATATAATCTAATTATTAAATAATAAAAAATAATAAAAAAATTTTATTCACTTATATTTTTTTAATATAAAATGAAAAACGAAAAAATTGAGGAAAAATATAATGATTCATCTTTTGAATCTTCTCAATCAAATATTGAAGTAAAAACTATAAAAAAACCAGAAATTAATAAAAATAGAAAATTCACAAAATCAAGAACAACAGACGCAATACCATTAATTCATAATTTATTATCAACTTCAAATCAAAAAAAAGTTTTTTCAAAATTCATTAGAAAAAACACCTCCGTCCCAAAAAAATTAAATTCAGAAATGGAATTAATTTCTATAAAAGAATTTCCAAAATTCAAATATTTCAAAGACGAATTGATTCAAAAAATTTTAAAAATAATATATAAAGAAAATAGTAAAAGAACTAAAGAAGAAATTTCAGAACTTTATTCATTTTTTGTAAATTCAAGAATAATAGATAAATTAAAATCAGATTTTTTATATACAAATTATACACCTAAACAATTAGTAGAATTAATATCTCAATTTATTTCTTTTCAAATATATGATAAAAATGATATTATATATACAATTGAAGAAAAAGCAGAAATGATTTATATAATTTTAAGAGGAAATGTAGGTCTTTATCAAATTGAAGTTTCAGAAAAGCAAATGTCATATGAAGAGTATTTATTATATTTATATAGACAAAAAAAATTATATGATATTAATCAAAATTCTGTTTTAGAAGATGATAATAAAGAAAAAGAATTTATTGATGATTATTTGTTAAAAAATATGATTGAAAAAAATAAAGATATATATCATATTAAAAATTTCTCTGATATTGATTTTTTCTTAGATATTATATTTTTAATTTATTTATTTAAAGATTGCCATGACAATGAAGGACAAAATTTAATGGAATTATACAGTAAATTTAATTTCTCTCATAATACTTATAATTATCATAAATTTTTAAATGGTGAAATTAGTTTTAATGAATTTAAAAGTTATATTTCTTCATTAATAAATGAAAAAGAATATTATTATATGAATAATTTAATCCCATTAGAAAATAATATAAAAACATTAAAATATATAAGAGTTCATTATTTAAATGAAAGTGATTATTTCGGAAATTTTGAAATTATTAATACAAAACCTTTAAGAGATGAAACCGCAAAATGTGAAAGCCAAAAAATTTTATTATTAGCAATTAATAAAAAAGTTTATGCTTCTTTAATAAATGAGAATTTAAAAAATGTTAGAATAAAAGAATTAAATTATTTTCATAAAGCATTTTTTTTTAGAGTCTCAAATAAAAGTTATTTTAAATCTAACATTTATTCTCAATTTAAAATGAAAAGTTATCGTTTAGGTGAAGAGTTATTTAAAGAAAATGATAAATTAGATAATTTTTATTTAATAAAAGAAGGGATTTTAGAAATTTCAATTAATAATTCTTCAATTCTCGAATTAAAAGAACTTATTTATAGATTATATAATTTAATTCAAAAAGATATTAAAATTGATTTTACACTGAAAAATAACAGAATATATTCAAACGAAATTATTAATCAATCATTAAATAAAAAAAGAAAATATTTAATATATACATGTCAAAGAGATATATTTGGAGATTATGAATTATATTATAAATGTCCTTCAATATTTACTGCAACTGTTGTATCTAAAGATGTAAAATTATTTTCATTTCCATTTAAAAATTATATAGAAGCTTGTAAAGATATATCTAAATTAAGAAATTCTTTAAAAGAATCTGCAAAGAATAAAATTCAATATATAATTGAAAGATTGGTTAATGTTTATAATTCTCATTTTAATGAAATAGAAAAAGAAATTACGAGAAAACATAGTGAATATTTATTTGAACAAGAAAAAATTTTATTAAGTCCAACAAGAAAAAACACTTCTTCAATTTCACTTTCTCCTGATGAATTAAAAATTCTATATAAAATTAAAAACACAGGAAATTATAAAGATTATAATAATGATTTATTAAATGATTTGAAAAGTTACGGCCCCAAAATAGAGAATGAAAATAATAAAAAGTTGAAGAGGGAAAATTCATTTTTAAAAGAAAAGAAATTAGAAGATGAAGAAATTCATTTTTATAATAAAAAAAAAACATTACTGTTCCCTATTAAAACAATATCAAATAAGAATGATAAGAATAATTCTTTATTAACCGGAAAAGATTATTCAAAAGATATTTCAAATCTAAATTTAGATACAAGTATAAAATCCACTAATTTAAATAGAATATATGAAAAAAATAGAATTTTTTGTAAAATAAGAATAAAAAAACCAAAAAAATATTTTCTTCCTCCTATTTCAACTAGTATTAATAATAATTCAATTAATTCAATATCCATTACAAAAAATAATAATAAAGATACTAATGAAGTTTCTTTTAATGATAAAACTTTAAATAATTCAAATTCTCAAAATTCTATTACATCTATTTTACCTTTCTCTTCAAGAAATAAAAAACCTATTTTTATTGAATTAAATAAAAAAAAAATTAAAGTTCCTTTAAGAATAGAAAAAAATGTTCCTTTAATAAACAAATTAAAAATGCAAATTCAAGAATCAAATAACTTCAATAATTTAAAAAAAAAATTAATAAACAAAAAAATAATATTCAAAACAATAATAAAAGGTATTCCTAGTCTAAAAACCATAAATAAATCCATCGAAAAAACAATAGAAAATTCTATACATTCTGAGATATAAAATCCATAACAAATTTTTAACATAAATTATTATATTTATACATAGAATTCAAAACAAAAAGAGATAATATTAAATGAACAAATGTTTTCCCCATTCCATGATTTTTGTCAATATTTTTTTCTTTTGAAAAAGAAAAAAAGATTTTTAATAAATAATTTTTTTCTTTGTCTTAATATTATTTATATATAAAATCTATTTAAAATATAAACAATTTTAAATTGTATTTTTATTCATTAACTGAAGGAGATATTCATAATAATCTTCAATTTCATTTTCTCTTCTTTTTCTGAATTTTTTTGTAAAGTAAATTCCTAAAATTATAATAATAATTATAAAATAACAATTATTATTTAAACTAAATAAATTTTCTTATTATAATCAATATAAAATCCTATCTTTCTTTTATCATATCAAAAATAATATAATATTTATTAAGAAGTTTTTCCTAAAATACAACAATCTTCTTTTCTATCAAAAAAATTCTAAAAAATAATATTCATCTAATACTTTTTTAAATAAATCTTTATAATCTAAAAAAAAGTTAATTCTCTAAGAATAAAATAAAGGAAGGTAATTTTTCAATATTATTTGATAATTTACTAGAATAAAAATCAAATTTTCTTCATTTATTTCAAAATTAATTTATTTGTATTAACTAAATGGCATAAACTAATTTCTGAATAATTATTAAAGTTATTAACATAATAATTAAAATTTAAAACATTATTTTTATCAATACTATTTTTCTCCAAAATAAAATAAAAAAAATACCAATCAATAAAATACCAATAAATATCACTTTTAATCCATTTTAAATTTTCTTTATTATATTTTTTAGATTGAAATTTAAGAGGATTTCCAACAAAAATAAAAACCACTTTTATTATTATTTTCATTATATTTAATATTCCAAATATATGAGCTTTCATGAAAAATTAAAAAATGGGAATGTGTTTGAGCATTGAATCATAAAAATTTAAACTTATTATTCCATTTTTTGGATTAAAATCTTGAAATTCATCTTTAGAATCTAAATATAATTAAATTGGATTTTAACTTTCTTTGGTTTGTGGAAAGAATATTTTCTAACTAATAATCAAAATGAAATTCTTCAATATTAATTTGAGGAATTTCTTTTTTAAATGGTATTATTAGTATTAAATGGACAATTTGAAATAAAAGAAAAAATAATAAAAATATATTTTTTTTAAAATTGAATATATAAAAATTAAATTATTTTGATTCGCTCATTTGAAAATCAAAAAAAATTTAAAAAAATATATAAATACAGAAAATACCATTAAAAATTATATAAAAAACAAAAAAAAAGATTTAAAAAACCAAAAAATGGGTTTAACTCAATCAGAATATGACATAAAATCAATATTACCAACATTACCATTAGAATTTTTATCAAAAAATGGAAAAGTTAAAAAAGAAGAAGCATTAAATAATGATATAGTAGGAATATATTTTTCAGCACATTGGTGTGGTCCATGTAGAAGTTTTACTCCAAATTTAGGTAAATTTTATGAGAATTCAAATAAAGAAAAAAAACAAATTGAAATAATTTATTGTCCTTCTGATCAAACTCAAAATGAATTTGATGATTATTATAAAACTATGCCTTGGCTTGCTATTCCTTTTGAATCTGAATCTAAAGATGCTATTGCTGATGGATTGGGAATCAGTTCTATTCCTACTTTAATTATTTTTGATAAAAATGGAAATGTTTTAGATAATGATGGAAGAACAACTGTTGAAAAACGAGGTTTTAAAGCAATCCAAATTTGGCAAGAAAAATTACAAAAAATACAAAATCAATAATTTATATTTTCTGTTGTTTTTTTAATATTTTATTTTTTTAATAGGGAGATTAGATTAAATTTTTTTTATTTTTTAAGGTATTTTTAAATTATAAGGCTTTTATTATTATTATTATCACTATCATATTATTTATTTTTTTTTCGATTTTGGTTTAAATCTTGAATAATTATTATCTTTTTTATTATTAGATTTTATTCGATGAAATTAATAAAAATACGTTCAATATAATCAATTAGTAATATTTATTAATATTTAAATGTAAATACATATTTTAAATAAAAATATTAAAGATAATAATAGTATTTAAAATATGATAATTTCCTTGATATATTTGAAAATTATTAAATGATATTTCTGATAAGAATTTCAGAAAATATTCTTTTCAAATTTTATTTTTCATTATTAAAAAATATACCTTCAAATAAGATAAAATTTATTATTTATTTAATAAAAGACGAACAAATTGACGATAATCAATAAAACCATCATTATTAACATTAGCATCATTTAACATAAATCTAATTTCTTTATGTGTAACATCAGTTCCAAATTGATAAAGAACTTTTTCTAAAGTAGAAATAGGAATTTTTCCATTTCCAGTTTGGTCAAAAACTCTAAAAGCTTCAATATATTCATCAACTATATCTCTTTCAGGTCTCCAAATATTCATTAATTTTTGAAACTGAGTTAAATTTATTTTATCATAATTTTTTACTTTTTCATTTTTTAATACTGAAAACATCATATCTTCAATTTCATTTTTTGATAAATCATAACCTAAACTTTTCATTACATCCATTAATTGTTCTGCAGTAAGATAATTTTTTTTCTCTGTATCAAATTCTTCAAAAGCAATTTTATATATATTTTTCATATTTTCAAAATAATTTTCTTCTGTTTCTAATTCTTCTTCTAAATTCTCAATCATTTCATTTAAATCTTTAGGTGATTGAATTTCAGAATTTGTTGCTTCATTACCATTCATTTTTTTTGCATATTATAATTTAATATTTATTTATTAAAAAATTGAAATAAATTTTTAATTATCTAATTTTTCTTTTATATATTTTTCAATATTATATTTATACTAGTTTTGAGGCTTTTTGATTAAATATTTTTATTCCTTTTTTAAATAAATTAAACATTATTTCGGAATCATTTAAAACATAAGGAACGTTTCCACTTCTATTAATTTGTAAAAATGGATTTTGATATGAAATAAATTTAATTTTATCTACATTTGCAAGATATAAAGGTTTTTTTAAATCAATTGATTTTGAAAAATAATAATTGTCTTCTCGATGAAGCTTTTTTTTTGCATTTTTTAATTCACTTTTAACAATATTTCTTATTTTTTTATTTATATTCCTTCTTCTATATAATTTATCAAACATATAATCTTCTAGTTGATTTTGAATATAATTATTCTTTTGATTATAAAAATTTTGATTTAGCTTTTTTTCAATTTTTTCTTCATTATCTTTTTCAGAATCTAAAACTAAATTTTTCTCTATTTTTTTAAAAACACAGTTATGAAATTTATTTGGATTAATAACATTTAATTGAGTATTAAAAATTTTTTCATTAAATAAATCATCATTTAAAATATTTGAATTATTTAAATAATGATTGAACTGAATTGATTTTTTCTTTTCATTTTTCTCTAATTTTCTTGGAGAAGTATCTAAAGAATTAAATAAATTTATTTGATTTCTTTTAATTGAAAACTCTTTATTATTATTTTGATTTGGGAAAGGGGAAATTAAAGGTAATTTTAAAATATTAGATTTAGCATTTTTAATTTTAATATTTTTATTGACACTTGTATTAGTTCCACTATCTTCCATAATTATTTGTTTACATCAATAAAACAGTTTTTTTTTTATAATGAAACTTAAAAATAAAAATTAAAAATAAAAAAAAAATAATTATAATCTTCTCATTTATTTTTCAATTAAATTTTTTAATATTAAATTTTTTCACAATATAAAACTTTTTATTTAGCTTTATAAAAATAGACATTCCCTTTATAAATAGGAGGATTTTCCCATTCATTTACTTTATTGTCATTAAAATAAATCCATTTATTTCCTTCTTCTCTAATATGACAAACATAATGTCCATGATCAGGATTTTTTCCAAGATGAGTAAAATAAGCATAAATATCATAAATTGAATTATTACCTTTATTAATTTCTTCTTCTTCATCTTTTTTATCGTCTTTCTCATTATCTAAATTTTCAGGAACAATTTCATCAGGATGAGAACATAAATAATCAAGAGCATTATCAGTATTTCCATTCTTTAATTTTAAAGCATAAATTGCTTTTTCTTTTGGAAATCCCATTCCAATTAACATATCAATTGAATTTTGATCAATATTATCATTATTATTTTTCCCTTTATTAACTTTAATTTTAGGAAGAGGTAATTTATATTCTGGATTTTCTGCATTTTCACAATACCATGCCATTGCTATTTCTGGATCATTATTATTTTTATATAATGCCCATTTTGCTCCTAATTCTGGTATTCCACATTGTAAAAGGAAATTTATATCTTCTTCTTTAAATTCTGGTTCTTTTTCTTCTTCTTCATTTAATTCATCTAATCCACTTTCTATTATTTTTTCATCTGGTTTTGAATGTTCTCTATTTAATATTTTTAAATCAAAATCATCTAATTTTGTATTAAATTTACATTCTAATTTCAATGGTACCCAATCATATACAAATCTTTCGAAATTTAATATTAAATATTTTGGGTAATTTAATATTCTTTGAGTTTTTGTCCATTTTGTTTTTTTCTTACAAATTGGGCAATCTAAATCAACATATTCTTCTGCTAAAAAATTCTGTAAACAATCATCAAGAGTGCATTCTGAATTTTCATCTTTTTTTTCTTTCCAATTTGAAACTGATAATTGCAAATTATTTTGAATACTTTTCCTATATTTAACACTATTACATTCATTACATTCCAATCTTACTTCAATTTGAAATTCAAATAATTTTAAAGGATTAATATTTCTAACTTTATCATATTTTTTTAATTGTTCTAATAAATAATTCATATATTCAAAAGCATCTTGTTGTTTATTAGTTGAAAATTCAGCATGATCTTTTCCAAAAAATAATTTAAAAGAACTAGGTTTAATCCCATCTTGATATTCTTCAATTTCTCCTTCTTTACCTTCTTCAGTGGAAGGTAATTGTCTAGTTTTTTTTTGTGAATAAAATCCAGAATGTAAACCATACATTATTTTACTCATTTGGCATAAATAGCATTCACTAGGATGTTTATAACAACTATTTAAATGTTCAATTGCATTATCAAAATACCATTTTTTAAAATTTTCCAAAGAAAATAAAATTTGAACAATAACATTTAAATAGCATGAATTACCTAAATTTTCCAAACCAGTTTTTCCAGGTCCATATAAAGGAATAAGTACTTTTCCCTCTTCAATAGTTTTACTTAGAGTTAAATTAATATTAACATCTAAATTCATTTCAGTAATAGTTTTATCAGTTTTTTTTTGAGTATTAATATCAATACCAAAATTACTTAAATGAAAAGGTAAATTATTATCTTTAACATCATTATCACAAGAATAACAATAAATGGAAGCTTCTCCATCAGGAGTAATAGTTCCAGTTTTAACAACTAAAGGATGTTTAGTTTTTTCATAATGTGCAATTGCATGTGCATTTCCTCCTGTTTCTTTTCTACCACAAGATAAATTCCCACATGTTAAACATAACCATAAATTTGAAGATAAATCACAATCATTACATTTTGCTATTGACTTTTCTGCTATTTTTACTCCTTCATTTTGATTTAATGTTAATGTATGTTCACAAGGATATATTTCTTCTTCCCATGCTTTTATATTACTTTTTTCACTTTCTGATGATGCGTTTAATATAGATGTTACTAAATCTTTTATTTTTTGGTTTTTTGAATAATCAATTGATTTATTACATATTAAACATTTTATTTCTAAAGATTCTTCCCATTTCTCATCTGAAAAATCTGCTCCACCTGGTTTTCCTATTGCTAATTTTGTTATCGTTGGTTTTTCTTTTTCTTTTTCTGGATTTTCTACTTTGTATTCTTTAATATTTAAAATTAATGGATGGTGAAATTGAGTGAAATGTAAATTTATGTGGTTAAATATTGAATTTGAACAATAACCAGAAAAACATTTTAAACATATGTTTATTCCTGTTTCACATTTCTATTTTTTTTTATTTAGTTTTTAAAATTTTTTTATATAATTTTATTTACTGAGTCATCGTAACATTTTAAACATTGGTCTCTGTATATTTTTTTTCCTGCTACACTGTATGTTATATCAGTGCTTAAGTGAGGACATTCTGTTTCAGTTGTAGAAGTCATTTAATTTTGATTTAAATATTATATATTATTAATTTATGCATTATATATAAATTCTTTTTTATTAAATTTATTTAATAATGATTTTAATATTTTAATATTTAAAAATATAAAATAACAAGTATTAAGTATATTTATATTATTTTTTGAATTGAATATTCATCTATTTTTCAAATTATAATACTTATCATTGAATGATAACAATATCGAATAAACTTTATTCTTTCAAAAAATTTTCTTTTCATTTACAAAGCTTTTTATATTCTACTTCAAATGTTGTTTATAATTATTATATTAATAGAAATAGTCAAAAAAAATACATTCAGGATATTTGAAAAATTACAATTAATAAAGTTAATTTATGTCAATTTAAATATTTTATTGTATTAATATTAAATTCAATTTTTAGATAATAATCAAACTTTTGAAACCTAAATTTTAGATTTTGATATTTATATATTTAATGTATAATATATATAATCAATGTTTAGTAAAAAATATTTTTGAATAATTAAAAATCAAAAGAGTTTGTTTTCATAATCATTTTCAACATATCAAAAAAATATAAAGATTGTAATCAAAATTTATGATAAATTAATATTTATTCTTGAATCTGAGAATTCAGTTGAAAGTTATTTAACTTTCTTTACATTAAAACTTTTATTGCATTAAGTACATCAGAGAAATAAGTTTTTTCTCGATACAATTAAAAAAATTTATATTTATATTTTTTTTTATTAACTTCATTTCATATAAGAAATAATTTGCCCATAATACCATAACATAACAAACAAAATTCATTTTTTATATTAGAATTTAAAAAATAATAATTGTATTTATAATATAATTTCAAGGTTTTATTCGTTGAATGTTAAACGAAATTTTTGTTTTATATTTTCTTCTCGGTTTTTTCAATTAATTGTTTCAATTTCAATTTAAGCATTTTTGAACATCTTTTTAAACTCTCTTTTAAATAAATTATGATTCTTATCTAATAAAGTTAAATATAAATAAATCTATTAATGAATAAATATAATAAATTTTAAATAATAAATGAAATAGTTAAGTTTTTGGAAATATCATTTAATCAATAATTAAAAATTTTATTTTAAACTAATAATAATAATATATTTATTTAATTCCCAGAAAAAAGATAAAGCAAACTATTTTTAACTCCTAATATTAAATTTTAAAACCTTTCATCTAATTAAACATAAATTTTATTTAATATATATTTATATATATAGACATTCTTTTTATATCTTTTAAAAATTTATCATAGAAATATTTAGGCAACTAAAATAACTTCATCTGATTTTTGTTTAAATATTTCTTGATAGTTTTTTTGAAGTTTATAATCAAGTGTTGTTTTATTTCCTTTTCTTTTATTTTTTGAACAAAAAAGTTGATAAAATATTAAATAAACATTTGAAAAATCTTTATGATAATCTTTAAAAAAGAAATAGTAAATTTCTTTTTTATCAGGAATTAATTTTAATCTTTTTCTGATTAATTGAATAATTCCAAAAGAAATTTCAATTGGATTTAAGGAAAGAATTATATCATTTTCAACCAATTTATTCAAATAAACAATAGCCAAATGATAAACAGAAAATTTATATTTTTTTTCTTCTCCTTCAAACAAAATACTTTGTTGAGTTAAAAGTAAATTTAAAATATCATACGTTGTTGTAAAATTTAAATTATAATCCAATAATTTCAAAATATAAATTTCATCGTTTTTATAATTCGTAGAAATTTGATTATAATAGTACTTTTCTAATAATGAAGATTTACAAGGATCTTCTTCAATAAATTTTGCAGAAAGAATTAAACAAAAAATTGCAATTATATTAATTTCATTTAAAGCATTTATTTTCATGTAAATTTTATCAAGTAAAGAAATTGCTAAATGAAAAGATTTATCACATAAATCATATCTTATTGCAATATCTTTTAGAATTAGAATAGTTTTTTTTCTTAATTTTAAATATTCTTTTTTTTGACAAAGAATTGAAAAATCTATTATATTTGATATTAAATTTTGAAGAATTGGAAAATAATTTAACTCTAAAAAGTTGTTTTTTTCGGTTTTTAATTTTTTTTCAGATTTATTTGGACAAATAAATAAATTTTCGGGAAGCATTGAAATTAAATGATCATGATGACAAATCGGTTGAATGTTATTCATTAAATTTATAATTTGTTTTTTATGACTTTTAATTATATATGAATAATTTTATTAATTGATCTCCAAAAAAATTATGTATACTCATAATTGATAATTTTAAATAATTTATTAATTAATAAAAAACTTAACTATTTAGAATTTTAATTAATTAATTTTAATTAAATGATAAATTAAATTTTTCACTTTATACTCGAATATAACATAATAAAATTTAAATTTTCTAAAATTTATAAAAAATAATTTTAAAATAATATAAAATAAATTTTACAAAAAATGGAAAAAGCATCTGAATTAGATGAAGAAACATTAGATAAATCAATTTTTCCAGATTTAGAGACAATAAAATATGAAAAAATAAATGATTCAATAAAAGGAAGAAAATTATATATAGGTGATATATTATCCTCAATTTGTGATTTAAAAACAAAAATCAAATCAAAAGATGTAAGGAAACAGAAATCATTGGAATTTAAAAAAAGAAATTTAGATAACATTAAATTAAATATATTTTTAAAACCAAAATCTAGAACAAATTTAAATTATATTTCAGCGACTGAAAATCCAGTTTTACCAAGGACTTGTTTAATAGAAAAATTAAAACAAAGAGAAAAATTAAATAATATATTATCTTTTTCTTCAGACCAACCAAGAAATGATAAAAAAACATCTTCTTTTTTTTCAAGTAAATTTCATATTGGTACTGATAGTAATATTAATTCTCTTAATTCAATGCATACAATTTATTCAGTTAATTCAAATTATTCTTCATCAAATGAAAAATATAATAGTAAACCTTTAAAAAGAAAAAAAAAAGATAGAAATCATTCGAAAAGTTATAGTATTTCTTTAATTAAAAATCTTAGAGTTTTAGGTTATAAAAATGGAAAAGTTGGAAGACAAATAAAAACTGATAAAGTAAGATTTAACAATATTAAAAATAATATGGGAGATAAATATAAAGTTTATCATTGGAAATATATTATGACTGATAATGAAAAAGATTTAAGACCTGATACTTTTTTTGGAAAAGCAGGAGAAGAAGTTTTACAAAATCAAGGTTTCAATAAAAGATTAGATAATATGATTAGTAATTTAAAATTTGTTGATGCTATTAATTTTAATAATATTATTCAAAGACATAAAAATCATTTAAGTATCGAAGAAAAATTAAAAATTAGAGTTAAAAAAGAAAATGAAAAAATTGAAATAATTGATAAAATTCTTGAAAGTGATAAAATAATTTGTAAAAATATTATGAAGGAATAAATTTATTTATGATTTTCGAAATATTATTTTGGTTATTTTTTTTTGTTTTTTATAAAATTTTTCTTATTTTATTGAAATTTGTTAAAATAAATTATAAATAAATATTAATTTGAGCTATATTGATATTGTTTTATAGAAAAAGTAGAGTGAAAAATCCAAAATTCAAATGACCTTTTATTATTTATCCGAAGACAAATTCTTGAAACCTTTAATTTTGTTATCAAATTTTTCACAATTAAATTTTCTAAAAAGAAAAATAATTGTAAATTTTCTTTCTTAAATAAATATTTACTTTAATTTTTCATTTTATTTTTTTGAAATAAAAATTGTTTAAAATATATTAATCAAATTTATTGTTTAAAAAAATATGTTTTTTAAATAAATAAATTTAAAAAAAAAGAAAAATGGAATTAAATTTCACTGAAATTAATGAGTCAAGGGAGCTTTGTTCAAAAAGAAAAGAAGATATTGATGAAGCAGAAAGAAATGAAATTAATTCTTTAATATCTGATTTAATGTATTATCCTTCTTATCAATTTTTTATTTAAAATTCAATTCTACAATCTTGAAACATTAAGTAAAAAAAAATAATAAAGAAAATGGACAAAAATCAAAAGAAAGAAAAGTCAAAAGATACCAAAAATTTAACTGAAAGTAAATGAAATAAAAGTTTCTTAACAACAAGTAAAAAAATATCAACAAATTAATTTCTGATTTATTTAATAATATTAGTTCAGATAATTTGGAATCAAACAAAGAATGTGATGAGAAAAAAATCATAAGATTTCAAATTAAATAGATACATTAAATATTAATGGAACGAAATATGAGAATATTATTTGTAATTTATTAGCTAAAATTGTATTATATTTATCAAATGAAGAAGAACAATTCAATTTTAACTTTTTTTATGATTTTATAATTTAGAAAAAAACGATAAATTTTTGATGTAATTAATTTTTACAATTTATAGATTATCTTCTACCTAATATTATATATTTTAATTCCATTAAATTTATTTATATCAAATACTTTATCAGAAAATACCCCTTTCTTTAGAATAGATAATATCTTTTTAAAAAAAAAGATTATATTTTTAATTTTCGATTGGGTTTTATTAACTTAAATAAAATATTAATTTAATTAAATAACAATGAATATCATATAATAAATATAATTAATTGACTATTAAACAAATAAACAAATTGGAAAATAATTAAAATAAAAAAATTTTATGTAATACAATCATAAATGATTGAAAAATTTAATGAAAAAGAATTTATTTTTAAGAATATATATTCTATGATACTTCAAAATAAAAAACTTATAATCACAATATAATTTTATAGATTATGAAATCAATTTAAATAGATAAATCATTTCAGAAAATTGATTGAATTTTAAGAATTTAAAAACTTACTTATAATTGATTTTACTTATTTAATTCTTAAAAATATAATTAATTATTAATTTATTTAAAAAAATGAAAATTTCAAAAATTAAATCTTTTTATTCTTTAAATGAACTTTTTTCTT
>JAEEGK010003729.1_pt1 | contig 37752 bp, 29 predicted proteins | sample 8958771 | NCBI WGS metagenome assembly JAEEGK01 (sample SAMN16246547, study PRJNA631951) | gut metagenome | biome: gut microbiome; feature: rumen; material: SC-attached | host: Bos | place: Iran: Karaj | collected 2018-10
TGCATCCTCGATTCCTACCGAGAGTCTGATGAGCTCGTCCACGATACCTACTTCCTTACGGATGTCTGCCGGTATCGCAGCATGCGTCATCGTTGCCGGGTGGCATACGAGGGACTCGACTCCGCCGAGGCTCTCTGCGAGGGTAATAAGGTTAAGCTTCTCGAAGAAGACCTTGTAGTCATACTTCTCATCCAGCACGAAAGAGATCATCGCACCGGCACCGTCTGCCTGCTTCCGGTTAGTCTCATATCCGGGATCTGTCTTAAGACCGGGGTAATAGACCTTGCTCACATAACCGCTTCCTGCAAGCCATTCTGAGATCCTGCCCGCATTGGCAACGTGTCTGTCCATACGGACGCCGAGCGTCTTGATGCCCCTGATGAGAAGGAAGCTGTCCCAGGGAGCGAGCACGCCGCCAATGGCATTCTGCAGATAGTAGAGCCTGTCTGCGATCTCTTTGTCATTAACTGCGACGAAGCCCGAGATAGTGTCGGAATGTCCGCCTAAGTATTTGGTGCCGCTGTGTATTACGATATCTGCTCCGAGTGTCAGCGGTCTCTGCAGATAAGGTGTAAGGAAAGTGTTGTCCACGATGATCTTCTTGCCATGCTTATGTCCTATCTCTGATACAGCCCTGATGTCGGTGATCGTGAGGAGCGGATTAGCCGGTGTCTCGATATAGATCGCCTTGACGTCATCGTCGATCGCTGCCTCTACTGCAGCCAGATCAGATGTGTCGACGATCTTGTAAGTGATGTTGAAATTATTGAAGACATTATCGAGGATACGGAACGTACCGCCGTAGATGTTGTCGGATACGATAAGCTTGTCTCCTGACTTGAACAGCGAGAGCACCGTGTTGATGGCAGCAAGGCCCGAAGCGAAGGCAAGTCCGTACTGTCCCTGCTCAAGATCCGCGATCAGCTTCTCCAGTGCCGCTCTCGTCGGATTGCCTGTCCTCGAATACTCCCAGCCCCTGTTCTTGCCGAGGCCGTCCTGCTTATAGGTCGAAGTCTGGTATACGGGCACGTTGACCGCACCTGTAGTCTCATCGCCGTCAATGCCGCCGTGTATCAGTAATGAATTAAGTTTAAGTTCTTTTGTATTGCTCATTTTGTTTTCCTCTTTATGTTTATTAATAAAAGTGCCCGAAGCGCGCAGCAGCTCCGGGCAAGATACATTTGCAGTCTGAATGATCTATCTACATCGAATCATAGAAAGACAGCATCGGTCCTTAGCCCGTGAAGATAACATTCGACAACACATCGTCTTCATGATCACTGTCTCTCCTTTCCTGATGTTTCTGAGATTTGGTGTGATTATAATTCCAACAACCTACTATGTCAATAGGTTGATATTGATTTGCCTATTCGCCTACTGATATAATGGGCGTAATTCAGTTAAATGGGGTGATGAATATGATATCTACAAAAGGAAGATACGCACTGCGCGTAATGATAGATCTTGCACAGAACGATCACGGGGGATACATTCCTCTCAAGGACATAGCCGAGCGCCAGGAGATCTCCAAGAAGTATCTCGAGATCATCGTCAAGAAGATGGTCGAAGGCGGCCTGATCGAAGGATCGAGCGGCAAGGGCGGCGGCTACAAGCTCTTAAGGAAGCCCAACAGATACACTGTCGGAGAGATACTTACGCTCATGGAGGGCACGATATCTTCGGTTGCCTGCCTTGCAGAGAAGAAGTATGACTGCCCCAGAAGGAAGAAGTGCGAGACTCTTCCGATGTGGAAGGAATTCGACAGCATCGTTCACAACTATCTCTACGGCAAGAAGCTGAGCGACCTTATCTGACCTGACATTCAGACACCCGGCCGAATCTGTCTATTGTTACCCTTTCCGCGCAGACCTAAGATGAGTCTGATAAACGGAAAGGATGTGATATTCATGATCAAAAAGGAATGGCAAAGGTTACTTCATAACCCGCTGCTCATCGTGGTGCTGGCGGCCATCATACTGATCCCTTCCATATATGCGGGATTCTTCCTCGCTTCCATGTGGGATCCGTACGGTGAGCTCGACAAGCTCCCTGTGGCAGTGGTCAATAAGGACGTTGCCGTAATGTATGACGGTGAGGAGATCGCGATAGGCGATGAACTCGTCAAGAATCTTAAGGAAGATGCTTCCCTGAATTACAGTTTCGTCGACGATGAGACTGCGCAGCAGGGCCTCAGGAACGGTGATTACTACATGGTCATCACCATCCCGGAGGATTTCTCGTACAACGCTACGACGGTCCTGGATGACAACCCTGAGAAGATGCAGCTCCAGTATGAGACGGACCCTGCCACCAACTATGTGGCAATGAAACTCTCCGAGTCCGCCATGACCAAGATAGAACTGAGCCTCGAGCGTAAGGTCACTGAGACCTATGCTGAGACTCTGTTCGAGAAGCTCGGAACTCTGGGCGACTCCCTGGACGATGCTTCCTCCGGAACATCGCAGATATTGGACGGTGAGATCGCCATGCAGGATGGTGTGTCCGCACTGACTGACGGTACGGATGAATTAGCTGACGGAGCTTCCGACCTGAATACAGGTCTGGTCACATACATGGACGGAACGGCCGCCATAGATGACGGTGCTTCCGCTCTCGCTTCAGGCGCAGGTTCACTCTCTGACGGTGCAAAGAAAGTCAACTCGGGCGCGGTATCGCTCTATGACGGTACATCCAAGCTCGCGACAGCCGCTGCAACCATAACAGGCGGCGCACAGACACTGGAATCAGGTTCTGCCCAGCTCGCTTCCGGTGTGGATTCGCTTGCGGCAGGCAGTGCTTCCGTGGCAGAAGGTGCATCTTCTGTGGCAGACGGAGCATCTGCACTTAATGACGGTCTTGCAACGCTGGATTCTTCCATGCCCGTTATGACCGGTGCCATAGGTCAGCTGGATGACGGAGCATCTGCCCTGAATACCGGCATCTCAACTTATACTTCCTCAGTGGATCTTGCAGCAGCTTCTTCGGGAGATCTTGCTTCCGGTCTCGGTGCACTCGATTCTGCAGTTAACGGTACCGGCGGCCTGAAGGATTCTTCAGCGCTTTATAAGAGCAATATGGACACTCTGGCAGCTACGGCTTCTTCCCTTGCTGCAAACGGCGCCATCTCGCAGGACCTCGCAGACAAAATCCAGGCCATGGATACTGCGTATGCTTCCATAGATTCAGCCATCGCAGGTCAGGGCGGTCTGTGCGATTCCGTTACTGCCCTTTCTTCCGGAGCATCTCAGCTCAACACAGGCCTTAACACCATAGTAGGCACTGATAACGCTAATTCCAAGGCACTGCGCGACGGAGCAGCAGCTCTGTCAGACGGTGCTTCACAGCTGGATTCTTCTGCTGCTACCCTTGCTTCAGGTGTATCTCAGCTCGCTTCCGGTGCATCGGAACTCAAAGACGGTTCTGCTGCCCTTGCTGCCGGTGCTTCGCAGGTATCTGACGGTGCAGCTGCGGCTGCAGCAGGCGCCGAGAGCGTTACTGCAGGAGCCTCGGCTCTGAATTCCGGACTCGGTCAGTTCTCAAACGGTGTATCCGATCTTAATGCAGGTGCATCAACACTTGCTTCCGGTACTGCCGCACTGTCACAGGGTGCTTCTGATCTGGCTGCAGGTGCCGGTGAACTCAAAGACGGAACGGACGAGCTCGTCAGCAACAACGATGCCATCCTCACGGGTTCATCTGAGCTCGCTTCCGGTGCCGGTGAACTCGATGAAGGAATGAACACTCTGTCTGATTCAATCCCTGAACTCGTCGACGGAACTTCGACTCTGTACGACGGTCTGTCCGAAGGAGCTGCAAAGCTCGATGACACCAACAAGAATGATGTCAATGCACAAATGTTTGCAAGCCCGCTCACTACGACCGAGACAAAGCTTACCGAAGTAAGCGACAACGGTCACGCAATGGCTGCTTACATGATGTCCGTCGGTCTCTGGGTAGCATGCCTCGCATTCTGCCTGATGTATCCTCTGACAAAGCACGACGGTCTCGAATCCGGATTCAAGTGGTGGCTCTCGAAAGCCAGCGTCCTCTACCCCATGGCGGTCGTCCAGGCTGTAGTGCTCGTTCTGGTACTGCATTTCGCACTCGGTTTCGAGCCGGCAAGACTCGGTCAGACCATCCTCGTGGCTTGTCTGACGTCAGTGGCGTTCATGTCGATCATGTACTTCTTCAATGTACTGCTCGGCAAGGTAGGAAGCTTCCTGATGCTCATCTTCATGGTGCTGCAGCTCGCAGGCTCAGCCGGCACATATCCTATTGAAGTCTCCGGTCCTCTGGCAGCGGCTTTGAACAAGTACATGCCGTTCACATACACGGTAGCCGCTTTCAGGAGTTCGATCGGCGGCGGCGAACCCTTCCCCTCTGCGGTGAAGATCCTGCTCGCGATATTCATATGTTCTTCTGTTCTTACCGTTATCCTTTTCGTTATCCGTGGTAAGAGGGAGTTGGCGGGTAAGACTAATCTGTACGATGTGATGGAAGCTCACGGGTTCGCATAATGTCAAGGGAGGTCGCTTACGGGCGGCCTCCTTATATGTTGAGAGCATGTCCTTTTGGCAGAACCCGGGGTAAAGGTCTATAATCTTGGTTATGGATACGAAGATCAAGATCAAGAAGGCTTTCCTGGAGCTTCTCGAAGACAGGCCCCTCGCTCAGATAACAGTCAAGGACATCGTCAGCAGCTGCGGTATCAACCGCAATTCGTTCTACTACCACTATGCTGACCTGCCGTCGCTGGTCGAGGACGTCATAACCGAGCAGGCTAATAAGATAATGGACAAGTACGACTCCTTCGAGTCTATCGAGAAGTGTCTGGACGCAGTCATCGAGTTCTCTCTCGATCACAGGAAGGCGGCGCTGCATCTGTTCAATTCGAGCAGCCAGGATGTATTCGTGCACTACTTCATGCAGATCAGTGATGAAGTGATACGTCGTTACTTCGAAGAGCTGTGCAGAGACAGGCATATCGCGGAAGAGGACAAGGAGATCGTCATACACTTCTACAAGTGTCTGGTGTTCGGTCAGGCGATCGACTGGATGAGAAGCGGCATGACGAGCGACCTGCAGTATCAGTTCCGAAGGTTCTGCGAGTTCAACAGGGGATCCATTGCAGCGATGGTGGACCGCCTTAGTACGGACTGAATCATCTCATATATGATTACAATAATCAGCCCCGCCATGATGACGGGGCTGATCTGCACTTAAGGAATCGTATATGGTCACGCGTCAGGCGAGGGATGCTCCCAGCGCCTTACACTTGCCTGCTGCTTCATCGTCCGGTGCATCATTTGCCATAACGGATTCAGCTGCAAGGACTGCACCGGCTGCCTTACATCTGTCTTCCCAGTCTCTCATCCACTGGCCGTCTCCCCATCCGTATGAACCGAACAGGGCTACCTTCTTGTCCTTCAGTGAGGACTCCAATGCAGTGAACATCGGATCAAATTCTGATTCTTCCAGTACTTCATTTCCCATTGCCGGACAGCCAAATGCTATCGCGTCATACTCAGAGACCTTCGAAGCGTCGAACTGCGCGGATGTGAGAAGCACTGCTTCGCTGCCTGCGCCCTTAACGCCTTCTTCTACTGCCTTTGCCATTGCTTCGGTATTACCTGTACCGCTCCAATAGACTACTGCAACTTTACTCATATGATTACCTCGCTTTAACTTGTTTATTAACAGCACTCAAACAACCAACTGTTCAAGAGTTCTGCCCTCATCTAACATGCGCCCGTATTCTTCTGTACATTTCCTGTAACGTCTGAATGCACGTCTGGCGCTCTCAACATCGGAATATACTTTCCAATATCCGACTTCGCAGAAGCCTTCATTGGGATTCCGGATGAATCCGTCAACATCTGACGGAGGATAACCCAGGAACAATCCGATCTCATGCGGGAATGTCTCTGAATCCCTGAGCCTTCTCACAAGATCGACTACGCACCTGTCGCAGTTCTCACTGCAGTATCCGTAACTTCTTAAGATCCTGGATGCCACCGGGTCTTTGAGGTCACGGTCCAGCATGTCCGGTCTGTAAAGGTAGATCAGGACATATCCCGAGCAGACTTTCAGAGGGAGCATGCGTACACCTTTCTTGCATACGGCCCTGTTGTAATCAGAGATCTCCTTCCTGAAATCCTCATCGTCAGAGATGTGTAAAGTAAAAAGACTTCCCGTCTTGATACCTGCCAATGTAGGCGCACAGAATCTGACAAGCTGATAGTCTGACAATCTCGTTCTCCTTTCGGTTAGCCGTTGCTAACTATATCATTTGAATCTGCCCAAGTCAATCGAAAATGACCCGTTTACGGAAATTAGTTAGCAGGGGCTAATTTTACATTGACGCCACTAATCTCCTGTGGTATAAATTGTTAGTTAGCAACCGCTAACAGTTGAACTGATCATGTCTCTCCGCCCCGTTTTCCCGGTTAGTTTATGGGGCGGAGGGATAACCAACAAGCCAACCCCTCCTCCACTGGAAATAACAAGAATCCCGGCTCTTTCCCCTTTGTGAGCCGGGATTGTTATTTGTGTCTATTTATCTGCTTGATTACGGATCAGTCTCCGTTCTTATCCACATGTTCCTTCAGAGCCTTGAATGTGCTGTCGCTTATCACATGCTCCATCCTGCAGGCATCCTCTTCCGCCGTCTTTGCATCCACGCCCAGCTGCTTGAGATGTTCTGTCAGAACGATGTGACGGTCGTAGATCTTGTTTGCTACCGCAGCACCCTTCTCTGTCAGCGTGATATAACCGTGCTCGTCTATGTTCACATAGCCGTTCTCTCTGAGCAGCGCCATGGCCCTCGATATGCTCGGTTTTGAATAGCCGAGATGTCTTGCTACATCCAGAGAGCGTACAGGACCTCCCTTCTGTGACAGTACCAATACCGATTCGAGATACATCTCTCCCGATTCCTGCATTACCATAGATTACCTCCTGACCAGTCAGGTCTTCTCCCATAATGTTCCCATGTATTTGACCGTTCCCTGATCGATGCAGAGAACAAGATCACAGATCTCATCAATAAGCTCAGGATCATGTGTGGATACAAGCACTGTCTTACCTGAATCCGCAAGTTGCCTGAGCAATATCCCAACCTTTTCCATGTGCGCAAGATCAAGCCCCGAAGTCGGTTCATCGAACAACAGGATCTCAGCTCCGGCAGCGATCGCAGAAGCTATGGCTACCCGCTGTTTCTGTCCGCCTGACAGTGCCATCGGATGCTTATCGGCATACTCTGACAGACCCAAAGACTCCAGTATCTCATCAACTCTTCCTTCATCCTCTTCATTCATGGAAAGCATCACTTCAGAACGAATACTGTCTGTAAAGAGCTGGTGATTAACATCCTGCATTACCATATAGCACAGCTTAAGAAGCTTTCTCCTCGAATACTCTCTGCCGCCGATCACGATCCTGCCTGTGCAGTTCTTCTCGAGGCCGCAGACACACCTGAGGAAAGTTGATTTGCCTGCGCCGTTGCTGCCGACAACACCGATGACCTTTCCGCGAGGAAGTGTCATTTCCGGGATGTTGAGGCTGAGCAGGTCAATGTCTTTCGATGTGTACCTGCCGCCGGAAAGAAGTCCCGGTGCCTTCTCATATGAGAAAAGGAAGTCCCTGAGGATGATATTGTCTTCTTCAGGCAATTCCGAATGCGAAGGATCTCTCACGGCATCGCCTGACCTGAACTTACCGATGAAGCTGCTCTCAACCGAGACCGGTCTTAAGCCGAGTTGTCTGATCATGTCTTCATCCAATCCGGTGAATTCTTCGCGGTTCCAATCGTGAACTATCTTTCCCTTATCCAGATATATGACCCGGTCCACGAGATCTCTCAGATACCACAGTCTGTGTTCGGAGATGACAATGGTCTTGCCCTGCTCCTTCCATCTGATCATGGCATCTCTAATATCGTCTATCGCATCCCAGTCGAGGTTTGAAGACGGCTCGTCCAGAAGTATTATCTCAGGCATGAGCGCTGACACCGAGGCACAGGCGATCTTCTGTTTCTCGCCTCCGGACAGCTCGAAAATGCTCCGTCCCAGAAGCTTTCCTATATTCATCTCCTCCGTGACTCTCCCGGCACGTCTCCTGATCTCTTCCGGGTCAAGACCGATGTTCTCCGGACCGAAGACTATCTCCCCGTCCGTATCAACGGAGAAGAACTGGCTTCTCGGATTCTGGAATACCGTTCCTACAGTCCCGGCAAGTTCATGCAGTTCCACATCACAGGTCTTACGTCCGGCTACAGTAATATCGCCTTCTAGCTCTCCCGTATAGTAGTGCGGAATGAGTCCGTTGATAAGCCTTATGATCGAGGTCTTGCCGCATCCGGAAGCTCCGCAGAGAAGTACGGTCTGCCCCTCATCAAGCCTTAGGCAGAGATCATCCAGGAGCCCTTCTTCAGAGCCCTTATACAGGAAGCTGACATGAGACAGTTCAATAATACTCATAGAATATATTTGTTTGCGATAAAGAAGACTGTGGCCGCACTCAGCACCGTCATCATCACATAGTCAGATGCGCCAAGCTTCAGGTCGACAACACTGGTACGCTTCTTGTCAGACCCGAGGCCTCTTGTTATTGCAGCTGCGGACAATTCCTCGCCGATACTTACGCACGAGAACAGGAGCGGCACCAAACGGTACTCGACCATCTTAAGTGCGTTGCCTCCGCCGAGCATTATCCCTCTCATTCGCATCGCATCGTTGATCGCGGCATATTCTTCCTTGATGGTAGGAAAGAATCTCATGACAACGGCAAGTGAGACCGAGATACCGTCCGGAATGTGCATCTTCTGCATACAGGACATGAACTCACCTGTCTTGGTCGTCCTCAGGACATACCAGGCCGTTATCAATGCGGGTATAAACTGAACTACGATCCCGCAATAACCGAAAACAAGCGAGTATAACAACCCTTCGGCTCCATCGTTCAAAAAGAAGAACAGCAGACCGAGTGCGACTCCGTATAACACGAGAAAACGTATTGCTTCCGCATATTTCCGCTCTGCAAACAGGAGCAGTATCGGGATCAGGGTAATACCTGTCCGGACGATCCACGCAGATACCCCGCTCGCACTCATCATAACGATGACCGAGACTACAAAGACCATATACAGCTTTGTGCGGGGATCCAGCCTGAACGTCATTTACACGATACCGGCTTTCTCGAAATGCTTTTTAACGACAGCCTTGCCGATGAATGCCCCGATGCAGCCGAACACAAAGCACAAGATCAGTAATACGGCGATGGTGCTTGTATTGATCGCACGGAACAGATTATCACAGTATTCAACAGAATATCCTTCGTTCAGAAGATCCTGACGGTAGGAATCTGCGGTAATGATGACCGGGAAATAATTGGCGCATATCCAAAGGCAGAATATGCCGTAACTGATCACCATCTTCTTAAAGCTCTTATACTTACCGGACTTTGCGATAAGGTCAGCTATAACACCCGCAAGAATGATAAGGGGCGCGCCCAGATAACCCATGCCCATGACGAACATTATGATGGCAAGCAGCACCGACATCGTGGTGATCATTCCGAACTTCTCAACCTTAGTGTAAAAGAGCATCATCGGAATGGATCCTACTAACGGGATCAAGATCACATAAGCTGCAACTATATACGGATGTATGAATCCGAGAAGTCCGCATGCGAATTCGACTACGAACAGCAAAGCAGTGAATATGCCTACCGTGATGAAATCTTTTGCCTTGAGTTTGTTATTGTTATTTGCCATATATGCCTCCGTTATTAATTGATCTTCCAGCTGACCGCCTGTTTCCTGCCGGTTATGAAGTTCTTATAGATACCATCTTCATTGATAAGCTCATCATGCTTGCCCTTCTGAACGATCCTGCCCTTATCGATGACTACGATCTGATCCGCGTTGCGCACTGTCTTAAGTCTGTGCGCGATCATTATGATCGTCTTCTCCTTTGTAAGATTCTCGACAGCTTCAGTGAGTTCCTTCTCACTCTCGGGATCGACATTTGCAGTAGCTTCATCTAGGATTATCACCGGCGCATCCTTCATGATCGCGCGGGCAATGGAGATTCGTTGCTTCTCGCCGCCCGAGAGTGTTGCTCCGCCCTCACCGATGACAGTGTCGTATCCGTCGGGAAGAGCCATAATGAAGTCATGGCAGCATGCCTTGCGCGCTGCTTCGATCACATCTTCGATCGGTGCATCGGGACGTCCGAACCTGATATTGTTTGCGATAGTATCTTCAAACAGATAGACCCTCTGGAATACAAAACTGAAATTCTCCATAAGAGAATCGAAGCTGTACTCTCTTACGTCTCTGCCTCCAAGCGTTACCTGACCTTCATCAACATCCCAGAATCTTGCGATCAGTGATGCGATAGTAGTCTTACCGCCGCCCGAAGGTCCGACGATGGCTGTTGTCGTATTCTCTTTGATGTCCAGAGTCACATCGTCTATGATCTTCCTGTTCTCATAGGCAAAACTTACATGCTCGAGACGGATATCTCTGTTATCGGGAGTAATATCCTCTCCGTCGATATCCATCTGTTCGATGGCTAGGATCCCATTGGCAAGATCAACGCCCTTTCCTATTATCTTAAGGAGTGCATCATATACGCCTACCAGGTCGAGAGCCTCAAAGATCATGTATGAGCAGAGCAGCATCGTGATCACATAAGGGAGTTCCATCGTTCCGTCGAAATAGAAGAACAGTGACATACCTGCGATCACGACTCCGGTCAGTTTGCTTATCATCATCTGGAAACCGACTGAGGGAATAGCCGCTAGTTCAGCACGGATGTCGTTCTTTGCTTTGCGTTCTATTGCCCCCTTGAGCCGCTCGTTCCGCTCATTAATGAGATTGTAGTTACGGATCTCTGCTATGCCCTGTATGAACTCGAGAATAACTCCTACCATATCCCTGTCAGAAGCGATCTTATCGTCAGCGACTTTTGCCACGTTGTTTGTCGTGTATCTGTTTACGATGAAGAACAGCGCGATCCCGATAAGGGAAACTATCGCTATACGGTAGTCGAAAACGAACATTCCGATCGCCACCACGCATGTGGTTATTCCGCCCTGAAGCACCAGCATTACCGCACGCGTCGCAATATCAGCCATCTGTTCCATCGTGTTCGTTGTAACGGAAGTTATCTGGCCCAGACTGTTATCGTTGAAATATCCCATCGGCAGATATCTGAGATGCTCACCTATCTCTATTCTCTTATTGCAGCACGTACTGTAACCGGCTTCTGTCTGAAGCATATTAGAGAACCTGTTGACGACCATCTTACCGATCGTGCTTATCAACATGAGTGTTATGACTGTCACATAATCCGCAAGCCCGATGTTGCCTGAGAGTACAGCCTTGAAAGCAAAGAATGCCGCCGGGATCTTCATCGCACCGAACAGAGCGTCAAGTACGCCCAGAACAACTGACTTGTAGAATTTGTTTCTGTCCTTCTTACTGCAGAATGCAAAGAACTTATTGAGCATCTTAAACATGGCACACCTCATCCCTCACCATACTGTGAGCTTCCCACATGTTTTTGTAGAGAGAGCAGATGCCGAGCAGCTCCTCATGTGTTCCGACTGCTTCAACATTGCCTTCGTTGATCACAAAGATCCTGTCAGCATCAGTTATCGTTGACAGACGATGTGCGATCACGATAAGGGTCTTGCCCTTTATCAGTTTTGCAACGCTTGACTGGATAACAGCTTCATTCTCAGGATCGGTATATGCAGTAGCTTCATCCAGAATTATCACTGGGGCATCTTTGAGCATCGCCCTGGCTATGCATATTCTCTGACGCTCACCTCCTGACAGATGTCCGCCCGCACCGCCGACTATCGTGTCATATCCGTTCTCAAGTCCCATGATGAAGTCATGACATCCGCTGTTCCTGGCTGCGGCTATTACTTCTTCATCAGAGGCGCCTGCTCTTCCGAGTCTGATATTCTCCATGATCGACATGTCAAAGAGATAGTTGTCCTGGGCAACATAAGCAATATTGTTCATGTATTTATCCAGCGGTATATCCTTGATGTTTACGCCGCCATAGCTTATTGTTCCCGAGTCCGCATCCCAGAGTGAATCGATCAGTCTTGCAATCGTACTCTTGCCGGATCCGGAAGGCCCGACAATGGCATTTACCTCGCCCGGCCTGATCTCCATATTGATCCCGTGAAGTACTTCCTTGTCCTTATATGTAAAATGCACATCATTAAGTACTATGGCTGAGCTTTCCGGCATCTTTGCAACATTATCCGGCCTTACCATGTCTTCTCTCTCGAGTATCTCTGTTACCTCACCGAAGATCGTCTTCATTTTCGCGATGTCATCAGTGTAAGAGAATGCTGTTACCAGAGGGGTGATCAGGCCGGCTGATATGATGATTCCTGAGATAAAGTCCTGCGGAGTCATGCTCCCGTTGCTTACCAGAAGAAGACCAACGGGAAGTGCTCCCAGGAATGTTGCAGGCAGGAATGACAATGTACCCGACTGCCACCAGATGCACTTTCTCATCCAATTTATGAAGCAGTCGGCGCCTTCTTTCGCAGCTGTCTTGAACTTCTCATATGATGTCTTGGACTTACTGAAAGCCTTGATGACTTCAATACCGTTTATGTATTCGACTGCGGTATCGTTCAATTTCTTTGTCTTCTCGATCGTGTTCTGGAAGTCTCCGGCACTCTTGCAAAACATTACTATCATGCATACCAGACCGATCACTGCTGCCGCCAGATTGGACAGGCCAAGCCGCCAGTCAAGCATCAAAAGATAGATGAACATCACTATCGGAAGCACGATGTTGGCTGTAAACTCAGGTATGATGTGAGCCAATGTGGTCTCCATCGAATCTACTCGCTCAACGATAATATTCTTGTAAGATCCGCTGTTGTCATCCAAAACCGAGCCCAGGGGTATCCTCGACAGTTTTGCGCACAGCTGCTTCCTTATACCGCCCAGCAAGCTGAATGTTCCGGCATGGGACAGGCCTGTAGATACCGAATGCAGTACAAGTCTTATTACCCAGCAGATACCCATTAGCACAACGAGTCTCAAATAGTAGTTCCAATCCCTGTTATCAGACAGCAGATTCCTGACTATATCTGCAGTCAGCAGATACGGGACAAATGACATTGCTACGCCCAGGATCGCCAGAATAACGCTCAGCAGAAAGTAGAACTTCTTTCTGCCTGCGAATTTCAGCACCCAGGACAGAGTGCTTCTCTTCTTCATATATTCCTCCGTTATGGTTAGTTGCCGCTAACCAATATAGTTAGTTGTGGCTAACATGTCAAGACCATTCTTGTTTTTCCCGATAAATAATTCAGGAAGCGATATGTAACTATCACTTCCTGAACCGGTAAACCCACTTATGTCTCAGCTGTTATTTTGCTTTACCCTGGTTGGCTACGGCTTCCATCTTCGCCTTCAGTGCGTCCTGGTCACCAAGGTAGTAATGACGTATCACCTTGAAGTCATCATCAAATTCATATACAAGGGGAACTGCAGTCGGAATGTTTACTCCTACGATCTCTTCTGCGCTCATGTTATCGAAATACTTGACCAATGCTCTCAGGGAATTGCCGTGTGCCGCAATGATCACTCTCTTGCCGGCAAGCATATCAGGCTTGATCGTCTCCTCAAAATAGGGGACCACGCGCTCGATAGTCGTCTCGAGGCTCTCATTCTTCGGCAGTAGCGCTGGATCAACATCTCTGTACATATCCTGCTTCGAAGCACTTCTCTCATCGCCGTCATCTAGTTCCGGTGGCTTAACATCAAACGATCTTCTCCATATCTTAACCTGATCTTCGCCGTACTTCTCGGCAGTCTCGGACTTGTTCAGACCCTGGAGCGCTCCGTAATGGCGTTCATTGAGCTTCCAGGACTTGATTACGGGAAGCCAGGCTCTGTCCATCTCATCAAGTGCTATATTCAGCGTGTGGATCGCTCTCTTCAGATAAGAGGTATAGCAGACATCAAAGTCATATCCTTCTTCCTTCAATACCTTGCCAGCGTTATGAGCTTCTTCTCTGCCCTTCTCGCTCAGGTCAACATCCATCCAACCGGTAAAGAGATTGAGCTTATTCCATTCACTTTCACCGTGTCTTACTAGTACGAGTTTCATCATGATATGACACCTCTTCAATGACTTACTTTATTAATTTTGTCTTTGGTTAGCCGTTGCTAACTTTATCACCGCATTCTTTTTGTGTCAATCTTATGAGGTGTCTCAACGTTCTCCGGTGACAATAAAGCCATGATCCACCTCAGAACAGTGTGCAGATCCAGGCGATAAGAGCTGATATCGGGAAGAATGTGATAACGTGTGTAAGATGTGTTTTCCAGTTATATCCGAAGAGATAATGTCCCAATACCGGCTTGCATTCGGGATAGAATCTCGGGAAGAAACCGAATCCCGCATTGCACAGCAATACCCAGTCGAAGAAGCCGATATCGTATGCTTTGAAAAGCAGGAGCATGACTAGGAACCTTCCAAAAAGCTGCCAGAAGGTAAGATCATCACGGATACCCAGAACGGCACCGATCACTACTGCTCCTATCATCAGGGCAAATGCCAGAACGATCATTATCCATCCGACTATATGCTGGCCTTTGAACCTCTCGGGTTTTGTCTCAGGAACCGCATCTCTTACTTCTTTCGGAGCTGAAGAGAAGAAACTCTTGTTCTGGACAAAGCCCACGCCGCCCAGAAGGAGCTGGAACAGCCCCGCCATCATCATGACTGCAAGTAATAGTGTGATAATGATCTGCATAATGCTACCTCACAATGGCTTCCTTGCCACGCTGTGGAGTCTGCAAAAGCCTCTCTTCTCGAACAGTTCCATCGTAAGGCCTGCTTTCCAGCAGAGTTCAGCAACTTCCTCTTTGCCGTATACGTGCACATCACCGTGACCCGTAAGATTGATAAGCGGTATCTCTATATGGTTGCAGAACCACCTTACGGCTTTGCTGTTCATTGTCATATCACGGAGGATGAGCCTTCCGCCGGGCTTCAGAACGCGGTATGCACTGTTGAAGAAGTCCTGCACATTCGGATAATGATGGAAGCTCTGGCAACATATGATCGCATCGAAAGAATCATTCTCGAACGGCAGATTCTCACAGTCGCCGACAACGAACACCGCTCCCGGGATGTTCTTTGATTTTGCCATCTCGATCATTTTGGGAGTGAGATCGATACCCGTGTAGTGCTTGTCGGGGTATTTGGCATGCAGGAGAGATATCATGGGAGCCGTGCCGCATCCGCAGTCGAGGAGGCTGTCAAAAGGCTCCTTCTCAAGTTCAGCGAGCACATCCGGATAGTCTTTCTTGCACATCTTGTACACGCCTGCCTGGTCGGTCTCGTAGACACTCGCGGCCTTCGTGAATTCCTTCATCGATAATTCTTTGTATTCTCGGTCGTTCATAGGGTCATATCTCCATGATCTCATCTATTGCCTTAAGCACAGGCTCTGCGTACTTCCTGTCACCGAACAGCCACTGTTCGTGCTGCATGTCGAATTCTCTGATATCGGGATCTCTGAAGTACTTAAGGTATCTCTTCAGGTATTTCTCGCCCATCTTGTTCGCATAGATAAAGTGGGCCGTGGTCCCGTCGACATGTATATCATCTTTGAGATGTGTCAGAAGGTCCGTGTAGTATTCGTTCTTTATGGATCTGACGTCAAACTTCGAGAATGCCTCGATGAACGAATCTGCAACGGCATCGCTCATCTCGAACGAGTCCATCATCATCTTTCTGGTCTTTTGCTTTTTCTTCTCACTCTTGGTAACACCCGTGAGAAGCGGAGTCACGAGCATGGACTGCAGTTTCGCTGCGATCTTGCCGCTCTGGTCGAGATCGGAACTTCCGAAGATACCATGATCCACATGGACATTCTCACGCATGATCAGCTGACCGACGAATGTGCCTCCGAGAGAAGACCCCAGTGCTCCGTCCAGTCTGCCGCCATGCCTGTCCTTGATGTAGTCCTCGATCTTCCCCGTAACCGTCAGCATATCCGGGAATATCAGATCGCTTCCGTCGAACCCATCGTAGTTCACGCAGATCAGATGATACTTTGAAGCGAGATCATCTATTACATTCAGGAAGTTAGACTGCCAGTCACAGCAGGTTCCGGGCAGCAGCATTAGCGTCTTGCCCGGCATATTGCCCATCTCTTCGAATGTCATCTTTTACATCCTCCTGACCTTATCCGTCATTTATTCTCTGTTCTTCAGCACTTCTGCCGGCGTGAACTTGTTGATCCTTCCGGTCAGCAAGAGATTGATCAGCAGATAAAGTCCGATTATCACCGCGAAGATGATCACATACATCTCGGGGGTGTAAGTCGGAAGGATACCTACTCCGACGTTGCTGACAAGATATCTCGGATAGATGTAGTCCATGATCCACTTACTCAGAGGAACGACCGCTAACGCACCTATAAGAACGGTATAGAAGTTGCCGTCTAGATACATCTTGCGGACCTCACGCTTCCGGAATCCGAATATCCTGATTAGAGATATGTTGAAGGCAGACCTGTCTATCATCATCTTTACCATCAGATACATGACCACGACAAAGATGACGGCAGAAGCCACGGACATCGTTACTACCATCGGTCCCATCATGCTTACATATATTCCTGCAGATTGTTCTATCTCGTCTTTGGTCACGGTGGAATACAGTCTTCCGCTGTCTATATCGAGTTCGTGATCAGAGAAGACCACATTGAAGTAATCATCATCTTCGCCGAACATATCGCGGCATCTGTCTATATCCATGAACATCATCATCGATGCCGAATAATCTATGATCTTAGATACTCTGAATGCATACAGCCTGTCTCCGTTGTCTCCGTTCAGGGTGAAGACATCTCCGACCTTAAGGTTATACTTGTTGGCAACGGCTGAACTTACTACAACATCCGAATCATTGTCCGGAAGCACCCCGGTATCGAAGAAGGGGTTGTCATCCGTTATGCCCATCATCGTTACGTCGAAGGTATAACCGTAGATCTCTTTCTTAAGGCCTTCAGCGACTGCTTCATATCCGCCCTCCGGAACTTCTTCTGTCGGATATTTGTAGTTATACATGTATTCGTAGTGAGTCTGGCTCACATAGTAATCCTTGACCCTGTTGCAGTACACAAATGTATTGAGAGCCATGAATGCGACCAGAAGGCTCATGAACATGCCCAGGACGACCGTAAGTCCTGCCCTCATCTCGCGGAGCATCTGTCTTAACCGGAACATCGGTATGAACTTGAGTCCCTTGATCTTCAATTCCTTGCCGCGCACGGCTTTCTGTTCGTTCCTGAGAAGCGCGAGAGGCGTCTTCTTCAGCCTTCCGCGGATTATCAGAACATTTACTATGAATGCGGTTACCGGCGGAACGACAAGACCGTATATCAGGATATCCGGTGTTATCTCCACTTCTATCTTAGGCATCGAGTAATATCCCAGCGAATCTGCCAGCTGTGCGGGAATGCCTGCCGGCGTAAGTATCGCGATGAGCGTACCTATGACGCCCGATATGAATGTAACGATAACAGGCACGGACACATAGCTCAGGATCAGAGTGCGTCTCTTAACGCCCATCGAATACAGCGCTCCGATAACGGAACTCTCCTGATCGATCATGTGTACGATGAATACCGAGATGACATATGCAAAGAGCATAACGAGCAGTATGCCGAAAATGATGCTCGCCGTGTAATTGATCTGGACATCATCTGCGGCTGTATCTATCCTCGGATTATCCTTGCAGTTGATGAACATCATCAGATTGGAAGTCTTGATGTTGAACACTTCATCGATGAGATCGTCTGCTTCATCAGAGAATTCGTTGACACCGTCAGACAGTTCTTTCGCACCGTCCGCCAGTTCTTTTGCTCCGTCGTTGATCTCGCCGGATCCGTCATAGAGCTCTTCGATGCCGTCAGCAAACTCTTCTGCACCGTCCTTGAGTTCGGATGTTCCGTCATGGAGGGCATCCGCACCGTCGTTAAGCGCTTCACCGCTGTCATCCAGCTGCTTTATTCCGTCAAGGAGCTGCGCCGCACCGTTATCCAATGCTGCAGCGCCCGTATTGACTCCTGTTATTCCCGTCTGTATCTGGCCGAACCCGGTTGACAGTTCCTGCGCAGGTCCTGCGATACTTGCAGCGATCCCTGCCATGTACGGGTCATCGCTCAAGGTCATGGCTTCTGCTCCGGATGCAAATTCGCTTATTCCCGAAGCATACTGCGTGGCGCCTGTGGATAATTTCGAGGTGCCGTCAGACAGTTCTGATGCACCGTCCGACAGTGCCTGTGCGCCGTCCTTGACCTGTCCTACGGCGGCAGTATAGGCATTGATCCCTTCTTCTAACTGGCCTGCGCCGTCATCAAGTGCATCGATCCCGTCCATCAGATCGGGAACTGCATCGTAGAGATCTCCCATACCGTCATTAAACTCGTCTATGCCGTCGCTTAATTCCTCAGCGCCGTCAGCAAGTTCAGAAGCTCCGTCCTTAAGCTCGTCTATTCCCTCGAGAAGTTCATCCTTCTGACCGACCATCCTGTCCCAGTATTCCTTGAAATACTCGTCATCAACATCGTCCACATCGAACTCTATGTCTTCAAGATAAGACTTGAGTTCGTCTTCGGTCATCGTCTCACCGAGAAGATATGCGTAATAGTATTCTTCCGAAGACAGTGATGTGCCGGTGGAATACAGTTCTTCGTATGCTTCAGGGGTTACAAATGCCAGGCCGAAAGTCCTGCTGTCAGCGACGGAATCGGTCATCTTCTTAATAAGATTGTTGTAATCCGGCGTGGCTCCGATACCGCAGACCGTGAACTCGGTATCCCCGATCTTCACCTTGTCTCCGACGGAGATGCCGTTTACTTCGGCATATCTTCTCTCGATGACGGCTTCACTGTCATCTGCAGGCAGACCGCCCTCGATCAGGGATATCTTATTGATGTCCTGCCTTACCTTGAACACTCTCAGGATCCTGTCTTCGCCTACGGAATAATCCGCATAGAACATCTCTTCTATGGTTACGCCCCTGCCTTCGAGTTCTTCTATCTGTTCATCCTTCAAGGGCACGAAAACAGAGAACTCACCGTCTTCCCTGCAGAGCTCGGCATCCCGTAACGCCGTATAGTCGATGACGGTAACTGCCGCACCCATAAGACTGATGATTATGAACAGCGAGAAGATGATGAGCAGGGACAGCGCAAGATATCTTGCCCAACCTGCTTTAAGGTCGCGTAATGCCCTTTTGAATAATATCCACGCCATATCAGAGGTCCTCCAGTTCCGATGCCGGGACCTTCTCTCCGTTGTAGTAATCCTTGTATATCTCTCCGTCCTTGAGATATATGACATGGTCTACCATGTTCTTTATCGAGTTGTTGTGCGTAACGATAAGCATCGTCGTGCCGTACTGCGCATTGATCTTCTCGAGGAGCACGAGGATGTCCCTGGATGTCTTCGAATCGAGCGCACCTGTCGGCTCGTCGCACAGCAGGACCTTTGGGTTCTTGACCAGAGCTCTGGCAATGGCGCACCGCTGCTGCTGTCCGCCTGACAGCTGAGACGGAAACTTATTCTGATGTTCCGTAAGTCCCAGTACATTAAGCAGTTCGTCGGTGTTCAGAGGATCTTTGGCGAGATACTCGCACACCTGGATGTTCTCTCTTACCGTGAGGTTGGATACCAGATTGTAGAACTGGAAGATGAATCCGAGATTATCTCTTCTGTAATCCGACAGTTTCTCGCCTTTGAGCGCTTCGACCAAAGTGCCTGCAACTCCGACGCTTCCCGAATCGATCTCATCGAGTCCGCCGATGCAGTTGAGAAGTGTCGACTTGCCGGAACCTGATGTTCCCTGGATGACACACATCTCGCCCTTGTCTACCTTTATGCTGATACCCTTGAGGACCTGGACATAGCTCCCGCCCTCACCGTAAGACTTCTTCAAGTCTTTTGTCTCTATAAACATACCACCACTCCCATAGTTTTACTGTTTAGATGTTAGCCCTAACTAACTCGAAGGTAAATTTGATGAATTCTACAATGATTTATTGTCCCGGAACGGTTTTCATAGGCATTTGGTTAGCGCGAACTAACTTGACTCAAAAAGTCATTCTTATGACATGTCATTTATTTATATAGTTTGCATGCGCGCGTATGTTATTATCAGATAACACGTGTGCTTTCACATTTTTGAGGGGTGAACTATATGGCGAAGTGGATCATTGTCGTAGACGACGATACTGCCAATCTGAAGATGGCAGGTCATATCCTGAGTAAGAACAACATGCGCGTAACTGCCCTTAAGTCAGGGAGCGCTTTCCTTGAATATGTTACCGATAACGGGCTGCCCGATCTCGTATTGCTTGATATCAAGATGCCCGTCATGGACGGATTCGAGACTCTGGACAGGTTAAGACAGCTCGAAGAGCAGCAGGGGCTTATGAAGACCCCGGTCATCTTCCTCACCGCTGACGAGGATGTTGATACGGAGACCAGGGGATTCGAAGTGGGCGTATCCGACTTTATAAGGAAGCCGTTCAATCCCGATGTTCTTCTCAGAAGGATCGACAACATCATGTCGAACTCACAGGAGATGCATGACCTGAAGAGCGAAGCAACGATAGATAAGCTTACCGGCTTCCTTAATAAGGGAGCTACAGGCGTCGAGCTGTCCAAGATGTGTTCGGAGACTTCCGGATGTCTCATGATGATCGACCTCGATTCCTTCAAGCTCGTAAACGATATTTACGGCCACGATATGGGCGACAAGGTCCTTATCTCCTGTGCCGAGATAATACAGAGGAACGTCCCCGCAGGAAGCAAATGCGGAAGGATCGGCGGAGACGAATTTACCTCTTTCGCCGTGGGTGTGTCCACCGAAGAGCAGGTCGCAGATATCACGGCTAAGATCAACGAAGAGATGACCGCGAGCGCGAAGCAGCTTATGGGAGAAGATATGAGCATCCCTCTCGGCGCTTCCATAGGCGGAATATTCGTACCCAGATACGGCAACGACTACACGTCACTTCTCAAGCTGGCCGATAAGACTCTCTATGCCGTCAAGAAGAACGGCAAGCACGGCTACGGACTCTATGACGACGAGGCAGACGATGAGGAAGGAACAGGCACACTGGACATCAGCGCCATATCCGAGATCCTCGGTGAGAGATCCATCCAGGATGTGGCTCTGCAGCTCGACAAGGAATCGTTCTCCCCTGTCTACCGCTATGTCATGAGATACATAATCAGACATCACATCAACGCATGTAAGGTGCTGTTCACCCTTGCGCCCGCGAGCGGCAAGAGCGACACCGATTTCTACGATAATGTCGATGAATTCGGAAACCACATAAGAAGCTCGCTGCGTAAATCCGACATATTCATGAGGAATCACAAGAACCAGTACTTCGTATTCCTCACCGACATCAGGTCGGATTCCATCGAGAAGGTCGTATCCAACCTGATCAACAACTGGCACAACAAGAATTCCGAAGAACTCATCATCACGCATGAGACTGAGTTCATAGGAAGCAAGCAGGAAGTCGCGCACAACGGCGAGCCGAAGCGTGTAATCGTGGTCGATGACGACGTCATCAATCTCCAGGTCGCAGGCAAGATATTAAGCTCCGGCGGCATCCACGTCACTGCGCTCAAATCAGGCACTGCGCTTCTTGAATATCTGGAGAAAGAGCCGAATCTTCCGAACCTCATCATGCTCGACGTGAAGATGCCAGGGCTGAGCGGATATGAGACTATCAAGAAGCTCCACTCCCTGGATTCGGCAGCAGCCAATATCCCCGTCGTCTTCCTCACGGCAGACGAGAGCGAAGGAGCAGAGAAAGAGGGACTCTCCCTCGGTGCAATGGACTTCATAAGGAAGCCCTTCGTACCCGAAGTACTGCTTATGCGCATTAACAATCTGATAGAGCTCGTCACACTGCAGAAGAGCCTCTACGATGAGATAGAAGAGAAGAAAAGAGAATTACAGATGAGAGGGTGACCTGTATGAGTACCAACGACAAGGACCTGTTCCAGACTTCGCACCTTACGATCCTGATAAGCTATTCCATATTTGCGGCGATACTTATCGCAGAGTCGCTGCTCCTCGGCTGGGAGAGATGGCCGCTCCTTATCATCGCTTTCGGCATAATAGCCGCATGGATACTTCACATCAGGCACAACACTCCTTCAGAGGTCCGTCTGTGGCTCTATGCCATCCTCATGATGGGGTGTTTCTTCTTCTACGGGATTCATCAGACAAGCACCTTCGACCTGGCGCTGGTAATGGCAGCCATAATAATGATCCACACTCTGACAGGACGTAAGTCACTCATCACGCTCTGCCAGTTCACTTTCTACATGACAATGGCTTACGAGCTGATCAACATGGTCCTCGCAGGAACCGTGTTCGATGCTCTCCTTATCTCGAGGACTATCCTTCACCTCGTCATGATCTTCTTCATCGGAAAGTTCTCCAAGATCATCATCGACAAGTGGATGCAGGTACTGGGCAAGTCCAAGTACGAGGTCGAGCAGCTTACCGAAGCTACCGAACATCTGAATGACTTTCTCGCCAACGTATCTCATGAGCTGCGTACTCCGGTCAATGCGATCATCGGACTTACGAGCCTTTGCATCGAGAAATCCAAGAACCGCGAGGTCGAGAATGACCTTATCGCGGTAAGGGATTCCGGACGCAAGGTCGCAGAACAGATCAGCGATATCCTGGACTACTCCGAGATCGACCGTAAGAAGGCGGTATGCAATACCGAAGACTACATGCTCTCATCGGTGCTCCACGATCTCGTCACCGACCTGAAGCACTACAAATCCAAGAACGTCGAGCTCATCATCGACGTTGACCCTTCCATCCCCGCAGTCATGAATTCTGACGTCGCCAAGATCAAGAAGATCTTAAGGGCGCTCATCACGAACGGCCTTAAGTACACTTCCGAAGGCGGTGTCTATGTTAGGATCACGACCGAGCCGCACGATTACGGCGTCAACCTCTGCGTCGAGGTAACGGATACCGGCAAGGGCATGACCGATTACGAGCTCGAGAAAGTCTATGACAGCTTCTACCAGGCAGATTCCGGCAGAGCGCGTCAGGGCGGCGGACTCGGTCTGGGCCTCGCGATCACATCCGGTTTTGTCTCGCTGCTCGGAGGCTTCATGACGATCGAAAGCAAGCCTGACATTGGTACCACCGTGCATGTCAGCATCCCGCAGAAGGTAATAGATCCCGTCAGCTGCATGTCCGTGGCGGCTCCCGATAAGCTGTGCCTCGGTGCGTTCCTGCATTTCGAGAAGTACGATAATCCGGCGGTAAGAGATTACTACAATTCGATGGTCCTCAACATCGTTAAGGGACTGGGAGTACAGATGCACCGCGTAAACAACGCGGAGAACCTGAAGCTCCTGCATAACTCAGTTCATCTGACGCACCTGTTCATCGCAGAAGAAGAATATAACGACAATGTCGACCTCATAGAAGATCTTGCAAAGGAGATGGTAGTTGCCGTAGTTGCGAACGAAGGCATGGTCCTGCCGAAGAATACTCATGTTAAGATCCTCCCCAAACCGTTCTACTGCTTCCCCGTCGTCTCCATCCTGAATTCGACGAAGGACAGCAAGGAAGAGACCATAAAGCGTCTGCGCTGCGACGGCGTAAGGGCGCTAGTTGTAGATGACGAGTCGATGAACCTCGTCGTGGCAAGGAGCATCTTCGGAAGATACGGAATGAAGGTGTTCACCGCAATGTCCGGACAGGAATCCATCGATATCTGCCGTGAGAGAGTCTTCGACATCATCTTCATGGACCACATGATGAGCGGCATGGACGGTGTCGAGGCGATGAAAAGGATAAGAACGGATGTAGCAGGCCTTAACGGCACCGCACCTATTGTCGCTCTCACTGCCAATGCGATGAGCTCTGCCAAGCAGATGTTCCTGTCCGAAGGCTTTGACGGCTTCGTAAGCAAGCCTGTCGAGACGGACGAGCTCGAGCGCGTATTGAAGCAGGTACTTCCCAAGTCTGCAATATCCTTTGTGAACGAAGACGGCAGTGAGATCGAGGCGCACGAAGAGGTCGAAGAGCCGGCACCTGCGCCTGCTGAGGCAAGCGACTTCATAACTGATCTTCGCAAGAGCGGAATAGATACCGATGCAGGTCTTAAGTACTGCGTCGGAGACAAGGATTTCTATAAGTCACTGCTCATCCAGTTCGCTTCGGAAGCAGCAGATAAGATCGCTTCCATGAAGAAGTATCACTCGCTTAAGGACTGGCACAATTACGAGATACTCGTACATGCACTTAAGAGCACATCGAAGATGATCGGCATATACGATCTGTCGGAGAAAGCCAAGTCTCTCGAGATGGCAGCGAAAAACAACGACGAGACATACATACTCGGCAATCACGAAGCCATGATAAGAGATTACGATGACGTCACGGCTGTCATCAGAGAGCAGCTCATAACCGGCGCTCCCGACGATGACGGAGACGTGCTCGAATTCGCGCCCGAAGAGAACGGAGGTGACAAGGTATGAAAGACATGCTGAGAGTTATCTTCAAGCCTTCCACGCTTGACCGCGATGCAGTCAGGTCCGCCTACTACGAATCGGTCAGGCCGACGTTCGTCACGATGATCATCACGCTCATCGCAGCGATCACATTCCTCGTCCTGACATTTGCATACCCGCCTTACTTCGGCGGCACGACGGTGCTGTATCACCAGATCTGCTATGTCTGGGTAATACTCATAGCATTCATATGGATCATCGGTGCACACCATGCGCTGAAGGACTATGCTGCCAGATACCGCATTGTATACGGGCTCAATCACTTCATGGGCGTGTCGCTCTATGTCTGGGTCATCTGTCTGATGATCGTCAACTACATGGCAAGAGGAGCCGTCGACACCACTCTGTTCATGACGGTCGCGCTGGTAGTCCCTCTGTGCGTATACCTTAATCCGCTGGCTTACATATCTGTTGCAATACTGTCCAACATCGCCGTAATCTCTTTCCTCTACTATGCACTCTCACAGGGATCGATCGAATCGAACGAGCTTGCCAACTTCATCATCTTCGCAGTATTCGAGATAGTCATGGGCATCATCATGACCTACACGAAGTTCAGGCTCAACGAGCAGCTCGTTACCGCGGAGAGGCAGCGTAAAGAGATCTATATGCTGAACAAATCGCAGACGACGTTCTTCTCCAACATGAGCCACGAGATCAGGACTCCGATCAACACAATCATCGGACTCAACGAGATGATCTTAAGAGAAGACGTCAGCGATGAGGTCATCGAAGATGCCGTCAACATCAAGGCTGCCGGCAACCTCCTCCTCAACCTCATCAACGATATCCTTGACATGAGCAAGTTCCAGTCCGGAAGCATGCAGCTCCTCATCGAGCCGTACCGCACCGGAGACATGCTCTCCGACATCGTCGGCATGCTCTGGATCAGAGCGAAAGACAAGAAGCTCGACTTCAACGTCGACGTATCCCCCGACATCCCTGCCGAACTCGTCGGTGACGAAGTAAGGATCAAGCAGGTCCTGATCAACGTTATCAACAATGCCATCAAGTACACCAAGGAAGGCTCTGTCTCACTCACCGTATCCTGCGAGAAGCACGAGGATAAGACGTGCACCATGATATACACTGTCTCGGATACGGGTATCGGCATCAAGTCCGAAGATATCCCCTACCTGTTCTCCGCATTCAAGAGAGTTGACGAGACGAGCACGAAGCACATCGAAGGAACGGGCCTCGGCCTGTCCATCGTAAAGCAGCTCGTGGATCTCATGGGCGGCAAGATCACGGTAAACAGCATCTACAAGAAGGGTTCGACATTCATCATCGAGATCCCTCAGAGGATCGAGCGCGACGGAACAGTTGGTACATACGACTTCAACAAGTCAGGCAGTGCCGACAAGCAGAAGAAATATGCTCCGAGATTCGAAGCGCCTGAGGCACGCATCCTCGTCGTTGACGATAACGAGGCAAACCTCATGGTCGTAAGGAAACTCCTCCGCGATACAAAGGTAAGAGTCGACACGGCAGCCAGCGGCGCAGAAGCACTCCGCAAGACTCTCAACATCAAGTACAACGTTATCTTCATGGATCACCTGATGCCGGAAATGGACGGTATCGAATGCAGAAGGAAGATCAAGGAACAGACGGGCGGCAGATGCCGCGAGACTGCAATAGTAATACTCACCGCCAATGCCGACGAAGAGAACAGAGCCCTCTATCAGAGAGAGAATTTCGACGGATACCTGGCTAAGCCTGTCAGCGGCGAAGCACTCGAGAACGAGCTGTTCAGCCACCTGCCGAAGGAGATCGTGAAGATCACCGGCGACAGGAGCGAGATCGCACAGGAGTCCGTCTCCTGGATGTCAGGCGCCAAGAAACGCAAGAGCATCGTCATCACGACGGAGAGCGTTGCCGACCTCACTCCCGAGCTCATAGAGAAGTACGGAATAGCGGTCATACCGCACAAGGTCCGCACGGACGAAGGTCTGTTCAAGGACGGCAAGGAGATCGAGACCCTGGGCATACTCAAATACATGGAAGACCCCAAGCATACTGTCCTGCCTCAGAGCCCTGATGTCAGGGAGGTCGAAGAGTTCTTCGCCAAGCAGCTCGCATACGCTAACAACATCATCCACATCTCGATCTCAAGCAAGATCGAGCACAGCGGATACGGACCGTCGCTCGAGGCATCCAGGTCCTTCGACAACGTGTTCATCATCGACTCCGGACATCTGTCCAGCGGTCAGGGCATCATGGCCATAATCGCTGCCAAGATGGCCGAAGAAGGTCTGTCAGCAGAACAGATAGTAAGCGAACTCGAAGCTTACAAGAAGAAGATCCACACGAGCTTCATCGTAGATAATCTCGACTTCCTCGCAAGAACGGGCCAGGTAAGGAGCGGTACTGCGAACATCGTAAAGTCGCTCATGGTCCGTCCCGTGCTCAAGCTGCGCAAAGGCGTAATGGGCGTCGGAATGATCTATTTCGGTGCGAGAGAAGCCGCGTGGAAAGCATATATCAATTCCGTCCTGTCCAATGCCGCAAAGATCGACACGAGCATTCTGTTCGTTACTTCCGTAGGTCTTACCAAGCGTGAGACGGATTGGATAAGAGAGCAGATCGAGAAGGTAATGGATTTCGATGAGATATACTTCAAGCAGGCCTCCCCTGCCGTATCGGTCAACTGCGGTCCCGGCACGTTCGGACTTTTGTATGTGGAGAAGAAGTAGTATCATCAGTCGGGGTTATGGAGAACAGTGCCGTCTTACAAAACGATAATGCTTCGATAAAGTTCCGCAGGAATTCACGCACACTGGTGGATCTCGGAACAGGCATCATCATATTCGGATTCTGGTCCATAGTTAAGCTCGCGACCTACACCCTGCTCGAGATCCCGATCTACGATCTGTCCGAATACGACGGTCTTGATCAGACGGATCTTCCGATCATCATGGCTGTACTGTATGTCATGCTGGCCGCAGACGTAATAGTCAGGCTCATTGTTGGACTCAATGCGCGTGCCGAAGGACGCGGCAGGAGCAGATCTGCTTTCTATCTTGTCTTCAATCTGTGGATGATCTTCTTCGGGATATTCAATGTGGGCTCCATCGTCTGGCAATGTTTCGAGGTCGGATATACCGAGGCACTCTTCGATTATCTGCTCATGCTGTTCATGGAAGCCTCTTCACTTGCAATCACGATAGAAGTCTATGCAGCTGCCCTAAGTGTGCGGCGTTACAAACTCAGAGAACTCCGGAGGAGATATAAACTTCGTGCAGGCTGACTTTCACTACTATGCCACATATTGTGCGGCCTTCCTCGCAGGATATTCTCATGAGGAAGCTCTGACCATCTGCTACAGCGACCAGTTCGTCGACTGCTGTACAAAGACTTTCCTAAAGTCAGTAAAGGCATCCGTTCACGCTGCGACCAGTCAGACACAGGCCGAGCTCCTCGACATGAACACCGACCTGATCGGCCTTCAGGACATAACGAGGATATGGGCGTCGTTCCATTTTCTTCCCCGTGATCTTAATGCTGCGACTCCGCGGGCGAGCAGGGACTACAGGAACAAATACCGCCTTATATGCGGCCCTAACGGTGCTCTGTTAAAAGATACCGTCGATCTCGCTTCGGGCAGGAGCCTTCAGCACATCGGGATCGCGATGCATGTCCTGGCTGACACATGGGCACATCAGAACTTCGCGGGGACGCCGTCGCTCGCGATCAACAACACGGATAATCACTTCAGCGAGCTAATGCCCGACGGAACGATGCGTCCCATCTTCTTCAAGCACGCGCCCGGTGCTTCCGATGATCTCGAGAAGAGCCGGTATAACAGCACGGTCTTCAACACGAGCGAGAACAGTATCCTGAACCTGGGACACGGTCACGCAGGGCATCTCCCAGATTACAGCTTCATCAGATATAAGTACATGCCGGCGTGGGATAATTACCGCGAGTGTCTCAAAGATAATCCCGCAGATTATTACAAGGCTTTCTGCCAGATGATCTATGCGATGAGATGTCTTAGGGGCTCTCAGGACTTCGAGCTAAACACCTATGACGAGGAGACGGTCAGACCTTATCTGTATTCCATAAGGACGATAATAACCAAGCGCCAGCCTGATGCCTCATCAGACTGGAAGGATCTTGCATATGAGCTGACAGGTCAGCTCGTGCCTGATTTTGACGTGGAAAGATATGCCGAAGAATACCGCTCTGCCGCCCCTGAAGCCAAAGACGACACATTCCTCGGCAGGTTCATCCTGGCCTCCCTTGCCCAGAAGAGCATGATCACGAACAAGATATTCAAGTCAGGCAATCTTCTGGCCGGATTCTCGGTCGATTACGATAAGCACGGCGCTGCCGGGATCAGGGATTATCTTAAGCTCGTTTCTTCGAACCGGAGGGCCGGCACATGAGCAAGAAGAAACGTGTGTGGAATATAATAGTTGCCATATTCATGATACAGAGCGCCCTGTTCCTCATGATCATTCCCGAGATCGCCTTCATGATCATCGCGATGTTTGTCGGTATGATGCTCACATTCAGAGGCATAAAGTTCCTTTTCTATTACTCCACGCATGCCTGTCACATGATCGGAGGCAAGAAGATCCTTCTGGTCGGTCTTCTTATGTTCGATGTGGGAGTATTCTCCATCTCGCTCCTTGATCAGGCTCAGATGATAATGATCTTCTATGTTGTTGCGATCCATCTCGTGGCGGCGGTGCTGAATTTCGCGCGCGCCGTAAGCAACAGAGGTGACGGGAATCCCGGATGGAAGATCGATCTGGCGCAGGGTATCGGCAATGTTGCCCAGGTAGTGCTGTGCCTTATCTTTGCAGGTTTCGTCGAGATCCCGGTATTCATATACTGTGCCGGTGTCATCTACTCGGCGATACTGAAGATCATCTCTTCGTGCAAGAAGACTGCCATCGTCTACGTTCAGTAAAGTATATTCCCGCAAAATAAACGCGACGCGTTGACCGCGCCGCGAGTGGAGAGGGGTATGAAGTTATCGTCTCAGATTCAGATCGAGATAAGAGCCTTGTGCCTTCTTTGCTCTTTTCCCCAGGAACTAAGCTCGTTAATAATGGGAATCAGCCTTCTTCCTGTATATGTAAGACGATACTTAACCTTGTAATCTCCGCCTTCTTCTGCGAGGACACGCTTGATGATGCAGTCCTCTTCGAGCTGGCGAAGGATCTTGATGAGTACAAACTGATTCATTCCGTTGAAACTGTCAAGGATCTCAGTAAACTCAGCACTCATCACTTCGTTGAGGAGCAGGATGACAGATGTCTTCTTGTGATTGCCGATAAGATTAAGAGTATAGAATACCGGGAAAGGTCCGGTAATAGATTCGTCAGCGTAAGAGGTAACTGAAGTTCTATCGTATGTACTCTGAACAGTAGTAAGCATATCTCTCTCCTCCTCATTGATTTATATCCTGATGAGCTAATAATACTCAATTGTGAAGAAATTGTCAACAAGATGTAAACGAAATATTTATTAAATGTCAGAATTATTAACAAAAATGGGAGCGGTTGCGCACAAAGCCCTGTAACCAAGCGTTTGCGGCACCCTTGATTTTATTGGGGTACAGCAAATCCGATGCCATTTTCAATCAGATCTGCGATAATCCTGCAGATTATTCCGCTACCAAAACAGAAATTCCGTTCATAAATTGGTCATAAATCCATTTTGGCTTCCGGGAAGACCCCTTTCCTGTCCTCAGTATCCCCTGGAAACGGTATATAATCTGTATTCTTATAATAAATATGGTGTATAATACATAGGCTTTAGGCGGTCATGCCCGGAAAAGGAGGTTCGATTATGAACGATTACATCAAGCAGATCTCAGACAGGATCAGAGAACTCAGGGACATCCTTGATATCGATGTCGAAGATATCTCACGTCAGATCGGCGTTACTCCTGACGAGTATCTCGCCTTTGAGACAGGCGCAAAGGAGATCCCCATCAGCCTTCTCTACAAGGTCGCTGAGGTGTTCAAGGTCGACCCTACCGTCCTTATGACCGGCGATGTGCCCCGTATGGACGACTACACGGTCGTAAGAGGCGGCAACGGCGTCAAGGTCGAGAGGTATCCCGGCTATTCGTTCAGCGCCCTCGCATTCAACTACAAGCACCGCCAGATGGATCCTATGATGGTTACCCTGTCCAAGTCCGATAAGGCTGAGCTCGTACGCCACGGCGGTCAGGAGTTCAACTATGTCATCGAGGGTGCGATCAAGGTCATCGTCGGAGACAAGGAATTTACTCTCGAGGCAGGCGATTCCATCTATTTCAATCCCGAGAAGCCTCACGGACAGAGAGCTGTTACCGAGACGGCTAAGTTCATTACCATCATCAACGGTTAATCACTTCAAGGAGTTAAAGGTCATATATGAGTTTATTGGAAAGATTTGTTGAGAGAGTTGACTTCGACAGTTACGAGGATTTTGTTCAGAACTTCAAGATCAAGGTCCCCGAGAACTTTAACTTCGGATTCGACGTCGTCGACGAATATGCAAAGAACGAGCCCGAGAGGGAAGCACTTATCTGGTGTGATGACGACGGCAACGAGAAGCATTTCACTTTCAAGGACATAAGCGAGAAGAGCAACCGCGTCGCAAACATGTTCAAGGGCCTCGGCATCAGGAAGGGCGACAGAGTCCTCATGATCTTACGTCAGCGTCCCGAGGTATGGTTTACGATGGTCGGCCTTCACAAGCTCGGCGCAGTCGTAATCCCCGCTACTTTCCAGCTTGAATATCATGATATCGTTTACCGCTGCAACGCAGCCAACGTTAAGATGATCGTCTGTGCAGACGACCAGTGGATCGTAGATAACGTCAACAGCGCACGTCCCGACTGCAAGACAGTCGAGATCTGCAGCGTCATCGGAGAAGCACCCGAGGGATGGAGATCCCTTACGGATGACATCGATGCCGCTTCCCCTGTTTTCGAGAGGCCTACGGGAGACGAGGCAACTCACAACGAAGATCCCATGATCATCTACTTCTCATCCGGCACGACCGGCGAGCCCAAGATGATCCTCCACGACTATCTCCTGCCCCTCGGCCACATCGTTACGGCTAAGTACTGGCAGCAGGTATATGACGGCTGCAGACACCTCACACAGGCAGATTCAGGCTGGGCTAAGTTCGCATGGGGCAAGATCTACGGACAGTGGATCGCAGGCGCCATCAACGTTACCTTTGATACGCAGGGCAAGTTCAGCGCCCAGAAGATGCTCGAGATAATCGAGAGACTCAAGCTGAATTCATTCTGCGGACCTTCCACCATCTACAGATATCTCATCCAGGAAGATCTGTCCAAGTATGACTTCTCTTCCATCAAGCACTGCTCCATGGCAGGCGAGCCTCTTAACCCTGAGGTCTTCTACAAGTGGAAGGATGCTACCGGTCTTGAGATAAGAGAAGGCTTCGGCCAGACAGAGGGAAGCGTCCTCTTTGCAAACTTCCCCTGGGTAGACGTTAAGCCCGGTTCCACGGGCAAGCCCACACCGCTGTATGACATCCAGCTCCTGGACGACGACGGCAACCCCGTCGAGGACGGTATCGTAGGCAACGTTATCATCAAGAACGCTTCCTCACATCCGACAGGACTGTTCAAGGAGTATTATCAGAACCCCGAAGCCATGGCTGACCAGTGGCCGGGTGCAGACTACAACACGGGTGATACCGCCTGGAGGGATCCGGACGGCTATATCTGGTTCGTAGGAAGGAACGACGACGTCATCAAGTGCTCCGGCTACCGTATCGGACCTTTCGAGGTCGAGAGCGCCCTCATGACGCACCCTGCGGTACTCGAGTGTGCGGTAACTTCCGTACCCGACCCGATGAGAGGACAGGCTGTTAAGGCTACGATCGTGCTTACAAAGCAGTACAAGGGCCAGGAATCACCCGAGCTCATCAAGGAACTGCAGAATCACGTTAAGCATGCGACTGCACCTTACAAGTATCCCCGAGTAATCGAGTTCGTAGACGATCTCCCCAAGACATCGAGCGGAAAGATAATGCGTAAGGTCATCAAGAAGGCCGACGAGGAGAAATACCGCCAGGCTCAGAACAATACGTAATCGATCACCGAGAACGCAGTAACAAAGACTATTGCAGCGGAGAAGACGGCAGACGGCCACTTCTTCGCTGTTTTATCTGCGAAGTAACCTGCCGCGACAAACAGCATGGTAAGCGGTGCTGCTATATATCTCGCACTGACAGAACACAGAGCCGGATATTGGAATGCAAACATGTATATCGATGCGACGGGCACGGCAAAAAGCAGCCCGAGCAGGAGCTTGACCGGCAGCTTGATCTTCCTGTCTGCCACAAATCTTACCAGCAGATAGAACGCGAACAGGTATAAGAGCCAATAGCTCCAGAGAAGTATCATGGGAGTAACGGGGTCCGGATTAAGGAGCAGTCCCTCGTCAAAGGTCTGAGACTGTATGATCTGGCCCAGGATGGAAGGCTGATCTTCAGGATGGAAAATATCGAGCTTCCAAAGCGTAAGCTGTTTCAGGGACGGCAGACCGAGTCTCGCGATGACAGGGATATCGCCCGTGTACTGAGGCTGTCTCCCGACGACCGCCGGGACATAACTGAACGGGACCTTGTACATGACATAGTTTCTTATGACCCAGGACAGGCCGAGCGGAACTGACACTGCCAGGAATGCGCCATACTGCCCTGCAAGCTTCTTCCTGCTCTCGCTGTTCTGCCCCTTCTCGAAGAACGCACAGGCAAAGACAGCGCCCAGTGCGGGGCTTATCAGAACGGCCGACGTCTTCGAAAGTATTCCGAGAGCAAGGAACAGACCCGTCAGAACGATATCCTTCAAGGTCCGCTTCTTATACCAGATGATCACCCTGTGCACCGCCAGCAGACAGAACAATGTCATGATGCAGTCATTGTTGATCTCGACTCCGAGAGTAAGATAGATCGGGCTGAAAGCAACCAGCAGCATAAGCAGCATCGTCATCTTCGCCGAGATCTTAAGCTCGTTCAGTATCTTATAGAGCACATATATGCACAGGAAAGCAAACACCATGTTGAGCTGCTGAAGTATCTCATAGCAGATGATCTCCGGCACACCCAGCTTCTCTGCAATCCCCTTTACCAACGCCCCGAAAACATAGAACACCGGCGGATGGTAGAACTGCGGGGGAAAGTCGTTATACTCGGTTATCACAGGCGGGAGAGACAGATGCTCTATGATGTAGTTGATATAACCCAGATGTCCCGTAGGTCCTATCACGAACGGATTGACTTCCAGAACCTGCAGATCGTGGTCTGTCACGCAGAAGATCTTCTTGATCGCATAGAACATCTTCAGGATGAACGAAATCAGGAGGATATAGTCCGTATAATGTTTGTAATCGTGCTTGCCTCTCACTTGCCGGTATCCTGTCCGCTGCCCGCTATGGCTTCTATCATCTTCATATACCGGCCCTTCATATCGATGCCCGAAGATCTGAACTGCGGGACATAGCCGTCGTAATAGAGCATCGGCTCGAGGTCTATGCAGGATGTGTTCCCTATCTGGGTCAGCAGATCCAGTTCCCTTCTGACTGCCAGTTCGAGGAGCTGAGGGATCTTCTCGGCACCGTTCTTCTTAAGATCGAGATATACATTCTCTGTCTCTTCCAGACTGTCCCAGAGAGCTCCGGAGAAATCCGCATCAGAACGCATGGTATACAGAGTCCTTATGAACTCCGAATATGCTTCTATCACATCGGTCTGTGCGGCACCTACCGTATCAGACAAGCGGAGGAAAGCACACAGGCTGTTAAGCGGCTCTCTCTGCCTTATGCCTCCGAAGACGGCGAGCGAATTGATCTGTTTGAGAAGCTCGGACATATTTCTTATCTATCCTCAGTCGTCTTCATTTGTTCCTGCGCTGTTAATATAGTCATTGCCTTCTTCTATCAAGGTGCTTATGTCCTTATTCTCGAAGTATCCGTATAGTGTAGCGCTATCATTATCAAGATCCCGGCCGTGACAGATAAACAGATCTCTGACAGGATCATAGGCATCAAGAAGATATACGATGCCCCTGTTCTTGAATGTGTCAAGCGAGAAGATGCATGAATAATAATCTGCAGTGACTATCAATTCCTCATTACCCACTTCAAATGTAATATCGTGAGTTTCAGACAACGGTCCGATATCAAGATCTTCTTCATTGATCACATTACCTTCGGAATCGTATCTTACCAGCGTGCCAATCGAATAGATGACTATAAGATCATCTCCGTAATACATAAGGCCCCTGGGATTCCTTCCTTCTGTATCGATCGTCAACAGCTCATCACCGTCAGTATCAAACACTTCAATGATTCCGACCTTTCCGCACGCATATTGAGAAGAATCTTCATTCCAAGCGTAAATCAAAGTTCCGTATACATCTTTGTCGAGGATCTCATAATCGTCTTCTTTGATATCTAATATAAATGACCCGGAATCAACCTGATCCTCAAAGCAGACTATCACATACTTTCCGTCAGGTGATATATATGAATGCGCACTCCCCGTTATTTCGTTCTCGGAAATATCTATCTGATAAAGCGTCAGATCTTCCTTCTCGGTATCATAGAAGAACAGGCAGGACGCGTCGGTATACGCGTAAGAGATCATACTGATATATCTGCCGTTTATTGATGAGAAAATATTATGTCTGCCGTTAAGAGTCTCAAGGAGTTCCATATCTCCTGTTGCTGCATCAACAGCATAGAGCTTTGCTCCCTTGTCAGTATCATCATAAGTATTCGTATCATCTAACAGATAGAGTGTCTCACCGTCTTGAGAAGCTCCAATAAAGTCAACATAGTATGGCGATTCAGTTTCAAAATCGGCAGTCCATTCAGCATCGCCGGATTCGATATCGATTCCTGTCAGAATGCCGTTTGAATTATAGACAATAAAGTAATCACCTACCAAACATGATTCCAGTTCAGATAATGCGTCAGATGCCCAATCAAACGCAACAAAGGTCTGATCATAATTATAGAAACCATATTCAACAAGATAATTGGACTTCTCGGGCAGTGCCACAAAGCCGAAACTGTCTTCCGTGACATTGATCAAGTCGACACTGCTAAGATCTTCAGCAAAATAAGACGAAGCTATATACGAATCGTTGCCTTCTTCAAGTTTCACTGTAAAATATACACCATTTTTAAGCACCAGAAGCAGGGTATTCTCGCCTGAAGAGAAACAAGAGATAAATTCAGCAGGAAGTTCGATATCGGCGATCATCTCTCCTGTAACATCATTTACTATAGTGCAGCGGTCACTGTAAAGCGCTATAAGAACATCCGTCATCGAGCCGTCGCTCTCTTTATATTTAAGCATTATGACCCTCGAGTTTATAGTAGAGGACATATAATCCGTCTCGTTAGTCCAGAGCAATTCTCCTGTATCCTTATCGTATTTTGAGAAATACGCCGTGCTCTCGTACATTATCTGTGTTACTCCCAAGATGGAAGAATAATAGTCCTGTTGACCAAGTGAGAGAACAACATAATCGCCGTCCTTATTGAATCTGCTCGCCAGGATCAGGGGGAATTCGTCCTGGATCTTTGTGAATGAGTCAGCATCTATATTATATAAGTATACGGATGATCCTATGTAATAATCATCAGAATCAGCATTACACTTAAGCGCAACCATTGAGCCATCAGCAGAAATCTTTGCTTCAATGATCACCTCCGCATCAAAATCGTCCGTTGTGATCTGCTTAATGATCGTTCCATCGTTTGAATCAGCAATAATGATGCCTTCATCAGTCTTAGCCGCAAAGGTATACGAATCCACAGCGGAAGATATGCAGTTCTCAATTCCGCCATAATCAGCATTGACATCAACGCTCCATGCTTCCTCCATATTTGAAGTGTCAAATCCGACCATTCTCTTGGATGTAAGGACCACAAGCCTGCCCTCTCCTGCAAACCCGAATCCTTTGATCGGCTCACCGAGATACGAGATATCCGCAAGAACCTCATGCGTTTCCGCATCCCACACTCTGATATTGTTTGCTGTATCTGCAGCTGCAATGATTGAATTGTTAGTGTCTGTATAGAACTCTTCGATCACGGACTCCATCTCATATTTCCAGTCCGGTTCGCAAGAATTCAGACCCGGCGCTATGTAAGTTCCGAGTGACTCCGATAATGCCTTCCAGGCTTCATCCGTGACCGGCATATCAGGATTATCTTCTGAAGGAAGACCCTGAAGTGCCAGTTCGATCGCCTTGACCTTATCGCCTTCATCAAGGGCCTTTTCAGACTGTACGGCCAACGTCTGTGACTGAGCCACAAGCGCCTTATGGTAGTTCTCATTGATCTTCGCGAGACTCCATAACAGATATCCCATAATGGCAATGACCAATGCTCCAACGATCGAAGTAGCAATAACCGCACGTCTGATCTTGTACTGTCTGCGGCGTCTCATGAGTTCGTCGTAAGAGCACCCTATGATCGTCGCCGCTATCCTCGGGAGTTCTTCCTTACGTGCCTGCTTGATCGGCAGTCTGTAATCACACGAGAGGGGCTCTATTACTTCCTCATTTGTTATCTCCGAACCGTCCTTAAGCGTCCTTGTGACTGTATCGTGTGTCAGTATCTCGGGGATTACGTCTTCGGGCTCGCCATCGACAAGTACTGTCAGGATCTCCTTCTTGGTATGGTTGATAAGGAAAGTCTCGATCTCCTTTTGTACCCAGATCGACTCGCTCGTGTGCGTCGAGCACAGGACGATCAGATAATCCGAATGTCCGAGGGCATAGTCGATGTCCTCATTGAGATCGCTCGTAATAGGCAGTTCTTCCTTATCACGGAAGATGCGTTCGATACGCTTCTTGCCTGTCAGCTTCCTTATCTTATAAGGAATGTGGAAATGCTCTAACTGAGTCTGCACTTCCTTTGCGATCTTATTATCTTCCAGTGAATGCCTGTACGATATAAACGCATTATACTTCTCGATCATTTATCTCTCCCAACCCGGGGTGTCAGACCCGGTAATCCCTTCTTACTTATTGTTAAGATTCTTCGATTATATCATGAGAGATTTCCCAAATAAGTATTTGGCGCTTATAATAATATTATTATTACATGACA
>JAEEGK010003732.1_pt1 | contig 37737 bp, 47 predicted proteins | sample 8958771 | NCBI WGS metagenome assembly JAEEGK01 (sample SAMN16246547, study PRJNA631951) | gut metagenome | biome: gut microbiome; feature: rumen; material: SC-attached | host: Bos | place: Iran: Karaj | collected 2018-10
GATGCAGTTGTAGTCATAGGTAACTCCTTGTGAGTTGTGGGTTGAATTGGGTTGGGTCATTTTTCGTTCCCGTCTATATAGTAGATAATTTGGGCGGGCGTAAACCACGCCGATAAAAAAAAAATCGTTCGTTTAAAAATGTTCGTACCCATATATTTTCTTATTCTCAAAACAGAATTTTCCGCAAAAATTTTTCACGCAAAAAAATATATGGGGCGAAAATTTGACGAACGATTTTTGCAAGGACTCTACCCGAGCTGGAGTTTGAGTAACTCCCTTTCCTCCGGTGTCAGGCGAGCGATTGAACGCTTGACCTTGGCAAGGTCGGAACTGTCGGAACGGCTTGCGATGAAGTCCTTGAGGGACGTGGAGCACTCCCACTGCTTCTTCACCTTGGAATGTTCCACGGAGAACAGCTTGGCGACGGAGTTGACCGTCACCTTGTCTTCGGCGAGGATAGCCTTTGCGGATTCCACGAAAGAGTCCAGTATCTTCTGCTTCGCCTCGTCGTCCAAGTCGTTGTCGAAGTACTGGGTGCCGTTCGGTACGAGCTTCTTCACCGGAGCCTGTGCCGGTTCCAAGTCCGGAGCGGGTTGGACTGGCTGTCGCGGTTGGGGTACTGGGTCTAAAGTTGGCTTCTTGAGGTTCGGAATATTAACCATATATATAAACTCCTTGGTTTGTTGTGCAGTAAATAGTAGCAATTTATGTAGACAAATCACTACGCAAATTGCTACTATACTGGTATGAACCGAGCAGACTACTACGAAATGATAAAGAAGCAGCACGAGGAATTTCGTGCCACCCCTCAATGGCAAGTGTTCCGCAAGTACATACTCGCCAGCCGCAACCAGACGTGCGAGTTCTGTGGCAAGAAGTACTCACGTACACAGTTCCTAGATGTCCACCACAAGTTCAGGACTAACTATCAGTGCTTGGAGGAGAGCAGGTTTATGCTACTGTGCAAGACGTGTCATAAGTTCCTGCACTCCAAGTCCGGCACTCCGCTTCTGGGTCAGTACACCGACCAAGTCGATGACTAATAGAACAGGAGTACGAGTGCCGTGACGAGTACTGCGGTTACGATTACTGCACACATCAGTCATTTACCTCCCCGTCGTCGAGTCCTTCCATTTCCAACAACCCGTTGTCAATTGCGTGACGCGAGTACTGCCTTGTCACGAGTAACCTTGCGTGGCAAGTCTTGAACAATTCGTACGCCGCATTGGATTCCTTCGGCTCAAGCAACAACAAGTCCACAGCGTCAAGCTGGTTCTTGAAGTCCGGATAGTCAATGTACCCACGCTTGATGATGTCATTGAGAATCTTGAGGACTTCTATGGTGTAGGACTTGCCTTTGATGATGTCACGCTTTACATACTTGTTCAGCCTGATGAGCGACGACAGCGGATATTCACTGCCGGTATATATGGAGTGTCCGGTAATACGGTACTCCAACCAAGCGTCAGACCAAGCGACACAGTTAATCTCCGGCATACCGAATCCACCACTGTCAGTCTCTCTGGCCTCGAATTCCACGCCAACCTGACAATGGGAGAAGTCAAATGACTCCACGAGTTCGTGCAACGTGGTCTTATAGTACTTGCAGAACTGGATTACCTTTCCGTGAACCTTGACAGTGATGGCGTTCTTTGTTTCGCAAAGCACTTCACCTTTAAGGCTCTTGATGGTATTTTCTTTGATGCGGTGAGAGTCGAACGATTTACCAAGTGCAGGGTACACGTCGTAGTCATTCGGCACTCCGTCCATAAAGCACCCACCTGCTACACGGAAGTCGTCGTTGTCCAGTATGAAGGCGATGTCCCACGCAGGGATACGCTTGGCTTTGATGGTCACTAATTTTGTGAGTGTTTCCTTGATGTCCATATCAGTCTTCTACCTCCATCTTGTCCCAGCACTCCGGACAGATACCGGTGATAAGGAACTCCCTATCGTCTGCCGAGCGGTCGGGGAATGCGTCCTGCACAGCCATGCCCTGTTCGTACTTGCGGTAGTCGTCGGCATCAAATGACTTCTGATACTGGCGATGACAGAACGGGCACGACTTTCTAATGAGTACACTAGCCATAGTTTACTTCCTTTTCTTTCCGTTCTTGTGCCTCGGTTTGAGAGTCTTGGCGAAGTCAGTCACATCGACGAACCTTTGCCCTTCCAGAAATTTCTTAATGTCTTGGAACCAAGTTGTCATGGTCTACTCCTCGTCTCCGTCTTTCACTTCTTCGGTAGTGGATTCGCAGTCCACGAAGTTGCCGTAGTCACGGAGCACTGCGGCAATCGTACCGCCACCGAGCTTCGCATACTTCTTCACGAAGGTGTCAATGTCCTTGAACGTGAACTGGTGAGAGTACCGGCCGTCGTGCTCGATGAAAGTGTAGTCGCCTGTGTCGTCGTTGGTGATGACTTCAACTTCGCCATCATCATCGTACTCACGGAGCTTGTCGATAAGACTCCTGACACAACCGATGGTGGACTCGCCTTCTTTATGAGTGAGCTTGAACTGGAGGGTGATTGCAGTTACCTGTTTCATTTGGTTACTCCTTGTTGAGTGTTGATGTTCGTTGCGAGTATGATACTCGAAAAGCCACCGCCGTGTAGACGATGGCTCGTTTGAATACCAGACTTGTTAGTGGTTGTCAAACAGGTCGTTGCGGAGTGCTTCCTTGTCTTCGTCAGTGAGGCTGTCAAAGACTGCGAAACCGAGCAGTCCGAACACGACATTGAAGTGCATAAGAGGATTCTCCTTGATGCCTTCAAGAATGGCCATGTGGAAACGACGGACAACACTGCCGATGCCCATATCGGGGTGGTCTTTGCGGACTTCCTTGAGTGCCTCCGTGAGAGTCGCACGAGCAACGTCCATAGAATGTTGCCACGCATCAAGCATATCGTGAGGTTTGGACTTTCGGTTGTCCCTCTGCTGTTCGTGTTGTTCGTCAGGCTGTCCCTGCATCTGGTCGTTTACGTTTTCGTAGTTTTCATTAGCCATTGTCGGCCTCCTTGTGTTTGGTGTTGAATATGTAGTCGCAGGCTTGCTCGGCTTGGCGTACGCATTCGCCGAAGTCCTGCGGTTTGAAGTTGTAAATGTGTTTCTTCCAGCTTGCCACGTAGCCAGCGGTGTTCTTGATACACTTGGTCGTGTCAAGTCCGAGCCTTCCAAGACAGAGACAGGCACCGATGTCGGCGACGAGCTCCTCGGTGGCGTACTTGCTGTCGCCCCAAGTGTCGTGCTTGACACGCTTGAGTCTGTCGGGACTTCCGGTAGAGTGGACGAGCTCGTGGAACAACGTGTGCCAGTACTGTTCACGTACCGGGAAGGCGTTGACTCCGGGGACTTGGATAGTGTCGTCCCTCGTGGAGTAGAACGCTTCCGCTCCACCGGCGAGCAACTTGATACCGACACGAGTGCAATACTCACGTACCGCACCCATACAAGTATCGTTGTCGGAGGGCAGGCCTCCGTGTTCCCACTTGTCCCTGTACTTGGGTTCAATTCCAGTTGTCTGGCTCCCGATGCGGAACACTGGATAGCCAGTCAAGTAGTAATACGAGTCAGTCACTTCGCCAGCGTCGTCTTTCTTCTGGACTTGCTTTGCGAAGTACACGACTGTTGCGTGCTCGCCCTTGATGACCGAGCCACCGGCCTTCTTAATCTGATTGAAAGTCGCATACTCCCCACCATAGTTGAGGAGCATACGGTTACGCAGGGAGTAAGTCGTACCCTTGGCGTGACTGATGATGCCAGTGCTGTTCACCACCCAAGGTTTAGTCCAAGGAATCGTGCCAGCATTCAACTGGTCAGTGATGGCTTGGACTATCTTCTCGGTGGCAGTCTGTTTACTTTGCGGGGTATCCATTTTCAGTTCTCCACTTGTTGACCGCTTCCTTAAGGGACTCGGCCTCGCCAGCGGACAGGTCTTCGGGAATCAACTCGCCGAGGTCGCTGTCCTCAAGTTCAATGTCGTCCACCAGACCACGGAGTTCCGTGGCGTCGGACTGGAGGGATTGCACTTCGTCAAGCAGGTCGGACAGACTCGTGCTGTCGAGGTCGTTCAAATGGTCTTCAATACTGTTCGCCAGTTCGCTGATGCGGTCAAGGTCTTGCTGTGTAAGCATTACATTACCTCCAAGGTGCCGACAATGCAGTAGCCTGCAAAGAGCACTCCGACAATGGCAAGGATTTTGAGCTGTTCAACGACAGCCCTTCTTTTCTTGGACAGGTAGAACTCCGTCCAGTTAGCGTAGCCTTTCGGCTGATATTCTCGTACCATCTAGTACTCCTTTCACGCTACTGCGTGTGTTGATGTTATGAGTCTTGCGGAGCCAGTGTGATGCTGACCCAGCGGTGAAGGAGCTGGTGCCTTCCGCCAGACGAGTGGCGAACTCACGCACCAGCCCTTCGGGGAATGCCTTGAGGAAGTCGTACTCGTCGCTGGCACTGGCTGTCCCTTCCACCAGACTTTCGTCCAGTTGGGTGAACCGCATAGTGCCGTCACTACTAATATACTTCTTCCTCACCTCGTCAGTTACCATCAGTGCTCCGAACTTGCACAAGTAATGTACCTGCTCACGCTCGGAACGACTGGTATCCAACGACAGAAAGGCACTGGCCAGACCGCTCCACGCCTCATCGGGGGAGCACTTGGCTCGTGCCTGTATTACTCGGGTTATCTTGATGTAGTCTATCATTACTCTCCACAAAGCACTGGCTTTAGGATAGCCAGCGATAACCTTCCGCCAAAACTAAGTCCTCCGATGTTCTTGAAGTACTTGGCACTGGCAGTTACGATAGACCGCTGGCAGTTGAGTTGTTCGTCAATGACCTGAGTGATATAGTGTCCGCACTTGCTTGCACCTTCCGAGTCGCTGGCATTGAGGTATTGTACACTCATTGACTGCGTAAACCCGTCAGTACTTTCTGCGAACACTTCGCCACACAGCTCACCCTGCCATACAAGATAGCCAAAGGCTCGCCCTGCGACTTCACTCAGGTGGAGGATAAAGAGGTCTCCCTCTTTGGTAAGGATAGTTTTGAACTGACTGACCATATTAACTCCTTGCGTTGAATTTTCAGTGCTGTGTGTGGCTATTTGGAGCGTCTACGTTCGCGCCCATCACCGAGGACTACACGAGGTTGCCGAGGTCATCAATGGCAGGGAGGCCATCGTTGCCCACGTCCACGCCGAGCTCGTCGCAAATTTGCGTAGTAGTCTCGGACTGACCGAACACGCTAAACGCAAGTTCAACGGCGAAGGCCTTGGCGAACGTGGACTCGTCCTTTTCAAGCTTGCGAGCACAAGCCTTCTTGACGAGTTCAGCGTCCGGCGTGAGTCCGGCATCGTCCCACGTATCCTTGACAGCTTCAATGGCGTGAGTCACGGAGTCACGAAGGGCGAGGCGTTCCGTACGCTTGGCAGCGATTTCGGCCTCCTTCTGTGCGCGCAGTTCGGCGAGGTTCGGTGCGAGAATATCGCAAATAAAACCTTCCAAAAATTCCTGCGGTTCAAAGGCGGTGCCTTCGTTCGTTGCCTTCTCCATTGCCTTCATTTTAGCCTTGTTGAACTTGGCGTCAATGTTGCCAGTGGTGGTGTGGAGCAACATGGCCAAATACAGAGACGAGTAAACGCCGGTGAGGTTCTTGGAGCTCTTGGCTTCAAAGAACTGCCCGAAAGGTTCGTTTTCACGTTCGGCGAGCCAAGCGTCAAAATTTGCCTTTGCGATTTGGTAAGCTTCCACGTCAGCGAGCTTGGTGCCCCAAAGGACAGAAACTGCGGAGTAGTTCTTTTCGGTGGTGGTGGTTTTGGTAGTGTTTTCAGTTGTCATAATAGACTCCTTTGTAAAGATAGGTTTAACAAAGGGCGTTCGCCCTAATGGACACACATTTTAGAATCTATGCCCATTAGAGCGAACGTAAACGCCCCAAAAAGCCACACACAATATAAAACCCGTTTCGTTCAATCTTCTAACGCCCGCTCGGGGTCGCTTGGTTCGGTTCGGCGCATCGCCTCAACCGATACCCCAATATTAGAATTTTCAAACCTAGTTTGCAAGGGGTCAAACCGAAAAAATTACGTTAAATTTTCGTTACATTACTAAACCGGTGCACAATTTAGTGTTCAAATGTATAAAAGCCCCGTATTCGCGTTTTAAGGGCGTTTTGAGGGCGTTTTGTATTTATCCGTGGTTTGATATGGATTGAACCACGAAACACGCTTACAAGCGATTTTTGATACATTTGTGCACCAATTTAGGCGATTTGCTTAAAATGCGATAATATGCCCAATTTGGCAAGGGGTAAATTATGTAAAATTTTGTAAACTATAATTTGGTGGTGTTCTGTCTATGTGGATAAACTAAATGTGTCATAAATTGACAATTAGTTTATGTGGAATTTTGGGCACAAGTGAATATATCAAAATATGACAATAAACAACGTAATATGTCAAAATGTGACAAGTTCATAATATGTGAATAAATGGTGAGTATTATATTAAGATAATATATACATATTATACACAATATATTCACATTATTCACAGAAGTCACAATGTATTCACAAGTTATTCACTATTCACAAAATGATAACAACTTAGTCACAATAATAATGGAAGTTTACCAGTTATTCACTCACTCTTAACACTGAACTCACAATAGTCACTGACCAGCAGTGTATAACTTGTTGACAAGTGGTAAATAGTGTACAAGTTGTGGACTCATTGTGAATAATATGTGCACAAGTGGTGGACTCTTCGCCCAGTTCAGAACTCGGAAGGAAAGTGATGGGGGACGGGGGTTTGGATATTGCGGACTGTCGGAACCCGTGTCCAGACTTTCATTCACACTCAACACACTTTCATTCGCACTGGATAGAAAGTTGCAATATTTTGTGGGAGAGGGGTACGCTTCGTCCAGTTTTTTGTTATATTGTCAGCGTACCACCTAAATAGGAGCAGTCTTATGGCTGATACTACATTTACCGAAATGGGACAAGCCCTCGACGCGGCTACCCAGCTTCGAGATTCTTCAAATAGCGTCAGTTCCGAAACGAATAGCGACCAGTCCGGCGTGTCAACCGGTACGGGTGCTAGTGGTTCCGAGGAGTCCCAGCCCAATGCTACACCCGTAGTCACCAACACTGGTGCCGGAGGTACGGGGTCAGGGTCTCAACCGCCCAAGACAGAGACAACCCCCTCTGGTGTGGCAGATAGCAAGGGGACTCCATCCGGCAAGCCCGATGACAAGGACTCCGCCGAGCGTCGCAAGTACAACCACTGGCAAGCAGCCCAGAGGATAGCGGCGAAGGAAGCGAAGAAACGCAGATTCGAGGAAGAAAAGAAACGACTCCAGCGTGAACACGACGCTTATGCTGACGAGAAGGGCGAGTACTACAATCCGCAGATGGCAAGCGTGAAGCAAGACCAGATGCGTGAGCTGGAAATCGCACAGATGCAGGAAGCACAGGCCGAATGGGAACGTGAGGCTTACGAGATTTTCTCTCCGGAAGATGCGGCTGTCTTCATACAGGATTCCAAGAACCTGTCCGACTGGCTTAATGAACGTGAACCCGAACTTTGCAGTTACATAAACAAACCCTACGGCAAGCACTTGCTCAAGGGCTGGATGGACAAGATTGCGAAGAACAAGGAAATGGCAAGCCAGTGGCAAGCCTTGAACTCCTACGAAAAGTTCCGTCTTGTGGACAAGTACTACAAGGAACTGGAGAAGTTCGGCGAAGATTATGCGGCTGGAAGGATTGATGCCAACGGTCAGCCGGTAGGTGGGCAGACTGCCCAGACTACCCAGCAGACACAGCAACAGACCAACCAGCAGACTGCCCAGCAACAGCAGACCCAGCCTGATACGACGAATACTCCTCCGGTCAATGCACCTGTCCCCAATAGCGGAAGGGACACTAACACAATGCCACCTTCCAACAACTTCGCCTTGATGCTTCAAGATGCGATGAACAAGCGTGGCGTATCGTCGTTCTAGGAAACTAGACAAGGAACTGAACTATGGGTCAGATTGTAAACCAACAGCTGATGGCGAACCTCGCCGTCGAATTCAACGTGGGTGCCGACATCCTCTCCAAGGGTAACCGCACCATCGAAAAGGAACTGGGTGCCGCCAACATGAGCGGTGACACTGTTTCCGTGACTATCATGGACTCCGGCAAGGTGTTCCAGAACTCCCTTGACCTCGCAGGTCTGCGTGGCACTCTCGGTGTCAAGCGTGGTGCCGTGCCCGTGCGTGTGACCCCCATCGGTATTGCCGCCGAAGCGTCCGAAGGCGAACTCGCACTCGCTATCGAAAAGCCCGCTGTGATGGCAAAGCGTGTCGCCAACTTGCAGGACGAAGTGAACAAGAAGGCCTATCGTGGTATCATCGGCTCTTGCCAGCCGTACGCTTTCGACCCGACCGGTATGAACGGAGACCAGCTCGACCGAGCCATCCGCAAGACCAGTTTCCGTGCGGAAGCCCACACCCAGACCTCCAAGCTCGGTGGCAACATCTTCGGTCTCGCCCACCCGCAGACTTGGAACGAAGTCATCCCGTCGCTCCACGCAAACTTCGGTGCAAACCCGAAGACCGGCAGTGACCTGTACCAGAACGAACTCGGTGACTATATGGGTGTCCGCTTCACGAAGGGTGTTGACACTCTCCGCATCGAAGCACAGGACGTTGCCGCTACCCTCACGTCCATCAGCGTGGGTCTCAACGGCGAAGTCAACGTGGCAATCACCGGTATCGGTTACGGCACCGAAGAAGGCGAAATCTTCCCGATGCCCCTGTACCTGACCGACAACACTGCCGCCGCCGACGGTCAGAAGCACAAGCTCCAGTGCGTTGACGCTCTCGGCAAGCCGACCGGCATCCAGAAGGCCATCTACCTCAAGTGGAAGGTTGACCACTGGGCAAACGTGCAGGGTTACGGCTGGATTCCCGACCCGAACCAGACTCCGAACGGACACTGGGAACTCGCACAGCCGTTGTTCCTCGCTGGCCCCCGCAAGAACGCTCACTCCGTGGCATACGAAGAATACGTTGCCAACGGTACTCGTGGTCTTGACCGTCACGGCTTCATCCAGCCGGACTACGACTGGTACACCCAGCAGGAATGGAACCGCACTCCGGACGCAACCCAAGACCCTGTCACCGATGGCGTGCTTGTCTTCACGACCAGCAACGTGCTGACTGACGGTATCACGTACCTTGCCCCGATGGTGATGTATCACGAAAGTGACTTCCTCGTCGCAGTCAAGGGTATCGAGAAGATGTCCTCCGCAGACTCGTTCACGATTCCGACCGAGTTCCGTGACAAGGGCATTATCCCGTGGCGTGGCACCTACTGGACTGACCCGTACACCAGCCTCGGCCTGTTCCGTGTGGACGGCTTGATGGGCTTCGGTATGTATCAGGGCGTGTCCGGTGCAGGCATCTACATCCCCGAAGTCTAACCGAAAATAACACCCTAGCGGTGGTACATAGCGCCGGTAGACCGCCGAAAGTCTACCCCTCTTACAGGGTGCGACTCTTGGAGTGTGCCCTGTTCTTGGGGTATCGTGAGCCGAGGCACGGTACAGAGTCCTCCCAAGAAACACCTCGGCAAATTTTTGCAGGAGATTTCGATGGCGACTTCTCAATCCCAATCCTTCCGAGGCGGTTCGGTAAGCCCTGGCACCGGACTTTATCACGATGACATCAAGGTGCTGGACATCCAACATACGGACGACCAAGGCCACCAGCAGACCGAAACCTACGACCCGCTCCAAGGCGAGACTTTCCAGTTCGGACGAGTCGCTCTCCGTATGGACGGCGTGGACGCAGGCTCTTACGACCCGTTCGACCAAGGAAAGGTCATTGAGCTCGGGAGTAAAATCGTACGTGTTGTTGCAGACCTTTACGATGCGGAAAGCATAGAAGCCTCACGCAATGCTGTCGCAGACCTCATACATAACCACTTCGTACCCGTCCTGTACGCCAACAACCTGTACTGGTACTATCAAGGCGGTATCAACGGGACTTACACGTTCCACGGGGCATTCAGTGCGGACGGCTATGACAGACTCGCCTTGAACTCCGACAATTCCTATACCCTGTTGCACTACCGCTTTACATCCAATAAAGTGCGTAGGGTCACGACCAGCGTGGAGTGGGCGACAATCAACCAGTACTATCAGCAAGGACACCATATCATTCTGGTGGAAGCCGGTAACGAATATCCGCTTACCGGTACATACACGGACAATGACAAGAGACAGTTTGTCTTCGGTCTGTTCCCGACTTCACTTGTCACGCAGAACGGCGTGGAGAGTTATGGCGTTTACAAGCAGTATCGTTGCAACACTACGGACGGCACCGACACGACTTGGACGAACAACGAGACTTGGAATTTCGCGACCAAGGAATACGTTGACTCCCATTCCGGTGGCGGTGGCGGTATCATCGAAGAAGGCTCGAAAGGCACTACTTACGATTCGGAGTGGACTGAAACCAGTGCCGGTATCTGGGAATACGCCACGCCGAACAACAACTCCCGTCAACTCCTGTACAGACGTAGCGAAGACACGCTGACGGAGTTCTCCATCAAGTTACCGGAACCTGCGACCGGCGAGACAATCGTAGCGTTCTACAAGCTGTCGTGCGGTACAAGTGACCAGCTTACGAAACTTACGCTTAAAAAGCACGACGGGACTTCCGGAAACCAAGTGTTCTATCCCACGAGCACGTCAATCATCGAAGACCCCGACAATCACCCTTACAACCACAACACGAGTGCAGAAATCTATTTGAGAAACTGCAAGGCCTACGTGTTGCGTGTTATCGGGGTGACCTACGAGCTCCTCGAAGTTGATGCACCCGCACAATTCGTAACACCGGCGGAAATGACGCAAGCCATCAACACGCTCAAGTCCAGAATGCTCTATACTCTGGACATCGGCTCCATTCAGGCCGGCGAGTCCATCAACTGTCTTGCCAATGGCGGTACGTTCGGCTGTCATTACTCGTTGTTCTCTCCGATTATGGACTTCGACGTGTATCTGAACACCACGAAAGTCCTTATGCACATCCAGCAATGGGCTTCTCCGACCAGTTGCGTGATTGCGTTCTACGAGTACGACAACCAGAACGGCAACTTCAAATGGGTTGCGAACACGAACAACATCGCCGCAGAAGGTGGCAACGGGCTCAAGTGGACAATGCTTGCAAACATCGACCCGAACTTCACCCAGTTCTCAAGTGACCACCTGTACCTCGCAGTCATCTTGGGAGACGTGAACGGAACCAAGTTCCTCGGCAACACGTTTGCGGAAAACTTGAACAGTGCCCCGCTTCTGCTGGCAGGTGTGAAGAAACTGGCGGACAGCGGTAGCCCGTCCAGAGCGGACAGCATCAGTACCAACGTACCGGTCATCACTCCGGACAACGGCGACCAAGGTAACAGCGGAAACAAGCGTTTGTTCTTCTGCATTACGAACGCTTCACTCCCGATGTCGTACTATATGGCTGGAGACCCGAACTGATGAACTTCCTTCAAGTGGCATTGACGACCAAGTGCAACCTGTCGTGCGAATATTGCCCGATAGTCAAGTGGCGTAATGTCGCTCCGAGGTTCCCCCTTTGCAACGAGGAGCTTATCCCGTTCATAGAGAAATGGTGCGTACCCGAGCTGTGGGTCATCGAGTTGACCGGCGGGGAGCCTGCCCTCTATGACGGTCTGCCGGAACTCCTTGCGTGGTTGAGTAACACAGGTTATACAACACTCGTCAAGACCAACGGGATGCTCCCTATTGCAAAATATCCGAAGACCAGAAGGTGTGCGGCGTTTCATAACTTGGAGCGACCGCCCCTTTATTTCGACCTGTACCTCATCATAAACGATGAAAAGGCCAAAGACAAAATCGCCTACTGCACAGCTAACAAGATACCTTACCGCTTAATCGGGAAGGATAATGTCCCGTTGCGTGGGCAGACACACTACTTCGAAAAGTGTGCCTTTATCAATCCGGCGGGTCATCAAGTGCCTTGTCAGGCCATCACGCCTGTCACCGATGAACGCGACGGACACGATTTTTTGAGGATAACGGACAGACCGCTCGTGTTGGGGAACTGTTGCCCGACGTGCAAGGCGGCACTGGACGCTTGGAGGTTTCTATGATTGAAGGTGTTGACTTAACGCAAATGTACACCACGATAGGAGGGGTACTCGGTACGCCGACAGCCATCTTCCTGTTCTGGATGTACAGCAAGGTCAAGGAGCTCCAGACCAAGGTGAAAATCTTGGAGAAGGAGAACTCGATTATGAAATCAGGACTCTCCGATATGAGGGCTGACGTTAGCTTCATACGTGGAGTACTGGAGGAAAAACAGAAAAACGTTCGTTAAATATATATCGTTGCATACCCCTATTTTATATGCGAGCGAATCGTGGCTAATTTTTTCTTCTTTGAATAAAATTTAGGTATAGCAACGATATATTTTTTACGAACGATTTTGCAAAATTTCGAGTACTGATATAGCAGGACTGAACAATTAAAGTCGTCCAGCGTCGTGCAAGTTGTCTGCGGCTTCTTGCACTCTTTCACGTCTGCGACGCTTTTCTTCATCAACCGAAATCGGCGTGTCGCCTGTCACCTGTTGGCCAAAGCGAAGACCGCACACGAGACCACGGCAGAAGATGACTAGACCTGCACGTGCCTGTTCTACCGCATTTTCTCCGAGACCGGGGTTTTCATTCCAGTCGAGAATGTCAGCGAGTTCATCTGCAAGATTTTTAACCATTGTTTACTCCTTGGTTTGATTGGTTCGACGAGTCAATTCCAACATCCGGCGTAGCTTGGAAACCTCCTGTCGGAGTATCGACTCCGATGAATACAGACGGTTCAGTTCTTCCGTCAGTATCGTCGTGTACAGGGGTGTCGCTTCCAGTATCAACGAGTGGTTGCTTTGTGATACCGGGTAGTTCTTCGTACTTGCTTTTTGTTCCGCCATAGAAAACTTTCTCAATAACAGCTTTGCTCTTGTTTGCTTCCAGACTCATGGACTTGTGGAACGAGGCCACTTCCACGAACTCCGGTGCCGGTTCCTTGTATTCGCTCACGAATACGTTCTTACCGCTGTTGACCAGTACGTTCAGCAGGGTCTTGAACATTATCTGACTGAACGGCTGTCGGTTGTACCCGAGCGTGTTGTCATACGGCGGGTCAAAGTAGATAACGTCATACTTCTCGAAAGGGATGTCGAACATACTGGAACAGAAGACTTGGAGCTTCGTCTTCGTCTTGCGTTCCTTCATAATCTTCTCGACTTCGTGGAATCTGTTGAGGTTTGTGAGCTGTTCGTTGTGACAGAGGTTCTTGAGGTCGGCCTCGCTCAACTTGTTCTTTACTATACTGCACATCAGTTCACGTAACGCCGCACGTCTTTCCTCTATCGTCGGGAGTGCGACAGCGTTGTGCAGTAGAATCTTGTTCTGGACTCTGGCATCGCCCCACAGGTATTCGAGACCCTTGAATCCGAAAGAGCAGGTGTAACGGATAAGCCAGTCGTCAAGAGTAGAGTTGGCGTTTCGGGCTTCGTAGAAACGCTCCTTCGTCACGGCTGGGAAGTGTTCGTAGTCTATGGTATCGAAGTCCACCATAACCGCCTTGAGCAGACCGATTATAGCCTTGTTGATGTCATATCCGGTGACAGTCTTGTACTTGCCGGAGAGCACTGCGGCTTGGAGAATTGCCCCACCGCCACAACAGCAGTCAACGAAGTTCTCGCCGGATGGGAGTGCCGCCACGATTCGTTCAGCGATTAGGTTCTTTGAACCTTGATATGGGAGTCCATAGACCATACGTTACCTATAAAAAAAAATCCTACCCGAAATATACTTATTCGGATAGGATTTGACTAGGGGTGGTACAATTTTTTTTTTATAGGTTGGTCACGACCCACCAGATGACCTTGTATGCCAAGTAGAAGATGCCGAGGATTCCGTGCAGGATTCCCCAAGCTACCGAGTGGTTGAAGTACCAACTCACGCAGAACGCCAGTACCATACAGATGATACCGGTGATACTGCATCCACAGCTTACGTTGTTGTTATTGTTATTTGCCATTTATTAGCCTCCGAAGATATATGTTGCAGCAAATACAGTGTACGCAATCCACCCAGCCATTGCGAGTACAAATCCCGAACACAGACCCAAGGAATTGATTTCAAAAAGTGGTGTGGGTGGCAGTTCAGCCAAGTAGCCCAAGAATATGACAAGGGCGAAGGAATACAGAAGCCAAAAGATAATAAGAAGTGTACAGATTACCATTACTTATATTCCTCCGCTTTCTTGAGGCATTTTGTCCTTATTTCCGACCATTTGCGAGGGTTGCCTTGGTCGATGCAGTCCAACCACGCCAAAGTGGACAACGCCCAGTTCGCACAAGTCTTGTATAGTGCACGATTCAGCCTGCGGATTTCCTTCTTATCACTTTCGATAAGTGAAACCATCATCGGATAATGACGAAGTTTATCGTTCAGTTCGGCAATAACCGATTCCTGTTCTTCGAGTTTGGCGAGCACATCCTTGCACATCTGCCGAACATTGCACTGGAACGTAGCGTACTGCTCGTTTTCCCTTTTCTTGATTTCAGCCCGAAGGCCACGCTTGATGTCTTCCAAGTCCATTATTTGTCCTCCACGATTATCGTTCCGGTAAATCCGGAGTCACGGATAGCGTTTTCGAGTTGACTCGCCGACATCCAAATATTTCTTGTGAACCCTCGCCCGAGCACATAAGCATAGAACCGGTCGCAGTCCTTTTTGATTCGGATTTCGGAATTATACTTTTGTGCGTTCTCGATGACTTCAATTAGCAGTATAGGTGGTTTCATCGTCAGACTCCTTCAAACGGGTCTAGGAACTCTTTATCCAGCCATTTGCCAGTTCTGGCACGATGGATATAGTTCTCCGCTTTCATCAAGTCAAGTTGGTACGGCTGGTCTGCCTTCGCACCGAGTCTCGGGGACAGGTACTTGAGAGCAGAGACAACATCATAAGCCCTTTCAGGCGGGATGTTGTTCTCCAAGAACTTGACAAGCATATTCTCCAGATAGTCGATAGTCTCGACCTTGCCGTCATAGTATTCACCAGTTGCGGTCTGGCTATTTTTCACTGCGTTTTGTTTTGTAGTCGCCGTCATAGGAACCAGTCTCCTTCGGGAATTTGTTGAAGTTGTTGCACGCCATCATTCCGGACTCACGGTTCGCACAATAACCGCAAGACGAGCACTTGTTACAGATTGAGTTTTTCATTTTGGTCTCCTTTACAACCAAGTTACAGAAAGGGTTAATACGCCAGCCGCTATCCAGTAGACGACGTGCTTGACATCGCCTTGCACAAGATACGGCACTGCCGCACAGAAGTCAAGTATCATCAAAATGGTCGGGAAAATCTTTGGGCTCAATTTTCAGTCCTTTTGGGATGTAGGCACAGAATGACCATACCTGTGTTTGATAGTGAGGGTCATAAGTGATGACTGGAAAAGGATATTCGAGTTCTGGGGCTATGATATAATACACCTTGCGTATGTACACAAAATGTTTATCCGAGTCCCAGACAAGCATATCCCTGCCTTCGGGAAAGAAGGCTCCGTTTGTCACTCTACGGATTTGTTTGCCACAAAATTTCGGCATATTACCCCACCTTGATGAAGTTTTCCGTTTCAGTCACGGGGATGTTGTACTTGATACATTCCGGCAACAGGAACTCTTGGAACAATTCATAGCTACTGAATCCACAGACTTCGCATTTCTCAATCCGTACGGAGTCCTTGGACTTGAGCTGATTACTGCGTTCGTCAAGTTCTTCCAATCGTGTTTGCATAATACTCACGCATTCATCGTAGTCTTTCAACGTGTGGAGCGTTATGTTGTCACGACTGGCCGTAAGGCTCAATTCTTCAAACCAGTTCTGCATTGTCTGGCTTGCATAATTGAGCTGTTCCGGCTTCGCTTCCGGCGACAAGCGGACGAGTTCTATCCTTGAACCGATTTCCGTTTCAGCTACGAAACCCTTGAAATTGAGTCTCGGACTGAACAGGGCACGGAGTACCGGATTTTTCAGCGAACCGAGAATCACAGACTGCGGACGGATAGGGATGGAATAACTACGGCTGTCATTGAGGATATAGTCCAATAACGAGTGAGCCATTTCATTCTGTACCAGCAGTGCTTCCCCGTTGTAGATGTTCCCGAACAGGTTGTTCAAGTAGTCCTGATTCTTGGTGTACTTGTTCATAATCAAGTGCAGGAGATTTGAGCAGTGGAAGTTCTGGATTCTACGCTTGATACCGGAGTCGTCAAAGTAGATGTACTTGTTTGAACTGATTACGAAGTTCTGGTACGTTTCGGCAACGATGGGGTCAACACCCTTGCCTTCGTACTGGAAATTGTCACGACCAGTCATCGACTTGATAAGAGCCTGTAACTGTTTCGCAGTGTCGGAGTCTTCGTATTCGCTAATGCTCACGAGACGTTTTCCCATCAAACTGATAGTGAATCGGAGTTGCTGGGTAGAGAACGCCGTAAACGAGTCACCGAACATACGATGCAGAAGACTGATGAACTTGGACTTGCCGTTACCGCCAGCGTCAAAGTCGTTGAGGTAAAGCACATACCCTGTCGCAGAGTTCGGCACACGTACCATAAAGTGAATCAAGTTGTACAAGGCTTCCCAGTCCTTTGCCGTACCACCGGCTACGAGGAACATAAGGAACATAGCCCGACGCAAAGACTTCGGATTCACGTAGTCCTTGTTGAGCGGTGTCATCTGCGAGCACACGTTTCTGTACATCTGCCCGTCACGAGTGAAGAACCCGTGAGGCTCGTCCTTTGCGAAACTGGAGATAATCTTGATTCTGCGAAGGTTCGGAGCGAGCTTCGAGAAGATTCCGTCATACGGCCCATCGTAAGGCTGTTTGCGGAGTTCCTTCAACCCGTCAAAGGTCTGTTCGCTTCCGTTCGGAGCGATACGGGTGATGTTGAGTCTCGCACTGATGATGTCGTCGTCAGCCTTCAAGCCTTCCAACGGCATAGCCTCGGCGGAGCAGTTACGCAGTTTCGGGATAAGGCGGAAGTCCCCGTCCCTGTTGCGGTACACGTTCTGCCGGATGAAGTCAATCTGTTCCTCGTTGAAGAACAGCGGGGAGAGTGCTTCGGCTTCCTTGCCCCTAAAGGCTTCCAGTACCTCGTTGTCACTCGGGTTCATGTCGAGATAGACAGTCAAGATTTCACGCTGGGTTGCGTTCTTGCTGACTGCAATCATAGTCTCCACGATTTTCTTGTAGTTGTCGCTCGGAGACATCTTGTCGAAGTCCACGACATTCATCACGACAGCTTGCGATTTCTTCGGAAACTGCGAGAGAATTGTCAAGACTTTCTGGAGTCTGTTATTTGTCATACCACCCGCTCCGTCCAAGGAAACAAGACTTTGGAAAGTTCACTCAAGGTCTTGGGTGTCTTGATTCCCTTTGCCCTGCGTGTCTTGGTGTCTCCAAGGAAGGTGCGGATATGGTCTTTGCGTCCCCAGTTCCAGAAGTTTTCGTCAAGGTCACGCTGGTACTGGGTGTAATCAATGTAGTCCTTGTACTTTTCCAAGTCCTTGATGTCAAATGCGTACACTCCGTAACGGCTCTTGATGCTTCCGTTCTTGGTGTCCATAAGTACGTTGGTGAACTGGATAGTACCGGCATCGGGACATTCACGAGTCGTCCACAGGAAGTAGTAGTTCTTGTGAAGGAACGGCTGTCCGTTGAAGGCGGCGTACTTGCTGGATGCGGACTTGTGCCATTTGTAGATGAAGTCTGTCCAGTCATACTTGCTCCAGTCAAGTTTCAATTCCGGACGGAGCAAGTTGTCAAAGAGTTCATAGACGACGGCCTTTTCGTGGTTCTTGTTGATAGCGTCCGAGTAGTCAAGGCCACGACCGTCGAGGAGCTTGCCGTCCTTGTCAAATACTCCGTAGTTGTTCACGTCACGGAAGTATGCACGTTCGATAAACTCTTCTTCAAAGAGCATATCGTACTTCGCAAGCATCTGTTCGGCCTTCTTACGGAGGACTACGGCGTTCTGTTCTCCTTTTACGAACACGGAGTCAGTGTTGATTTCAACAACGTCTTCCCAGTTCGGACAGGCAAGTGCAAGTTCCGTAACGACGAGCTGGCCGATGTAGCACATAGCCTCGCCGACGGCAGGGTCATACGCCACGGAAGTACCGGAACGGATTCGGAAGCCACCGCTCAAGGCATTGAGAACGAGAACCTTGTAACCGAGGTCAAGGTCTGGTTTGTATTCCGGAGTACCCTTGAGTCCCTTGATGGCAAACCTACGCTTCATCATTTCTGCCCATTGTTCAAGAGCCTGCGGAGTTTTGAGAAGACCCCAGTGGTTGATGATACGTGGATATTCCGACTGAACGTCAAAGCAGTACAAGCCGTTCTGTTCGCCTTCACGGATGAAGTGGCAACCACCCTTGCCGAACTGGATTCCGTTGTACACGCACTTTTCAGCGAGTTCACGTTTTTCCTTTTCGGTTATTGCGATAGTCTTTGCGAGAAGTCGGATGATGTCCTTCACTTCCTTCGGCACGTCGAACTCGTCAAGGTCAAAGAGCTCAAGCGGGTTCGTGGACTTCGGGGGAATCGGCACGTTAGTCTGGTAGATGATACCGGCAGCGACAGCCTGTGCCGTCCTGTCAAATTTAAACTTGAGGTTGGCAGGCCATTCGTGTTCAAGGATAGCCTTGCGAGCAGGGAGAGTGTGGTACTTCGTCTTCTGTTCACCGCTGGCAAAACGCCAATAAATCATGGAAAGAGCCCAGCAGTCGTGAAAGCAGTACTGGATGATTTCTTCCTTCATTTCCGGCGTGAGGTGTGCCTTCGGGTCGTACGGAAGTTCCTTGATGGGAAGGTTGAGATACATTTCCCATTGTTTCAAGCTCTTGCCGAGCAAGCAGTTATTGAGTACGTCAAAATGGTGTTCGTTCCACTCGTTCACGTAGAAGAAGTTTCTCGTCATCGGGTTGCGGTTGTCATCGTAACTGATGATTGCTTGACCGTCTTCGTACACGAAGTTGCAAGAGGTGTAGCACATACGCCGGATGTCCGACTTCATCTTGGCAAGTACCGGCAAGTCGAATCGGCTTCCGTTGTAACTGATGATATAATCGGAACTGGCAAAATACTGGTTGATTTGGTGCATGGCGGACTCGTCAATAGTCCCGTTGTCAGCACTCCGTACACATATTCTGTCAAGTTCTTCGTGGGTGGTGGAATCGTAAGTTATCCCGCAAAAGCAAAACAACTCGTTGAATGTTTCAATATCAAAGAATGCAAGTTTCATTCGCAGTCCTTGTTGAGTGTTAAAAATACGTGGGTGTTTCCCACGTTCCGCCAATATAGTAGATTTTGCAAAATCAAAAAATCTACAATGTTCGTAAAAAATTGTTCGTCGGAAAATACCCCGTAAACACGCTTTTAAGGGCGTTAATTTATGGGGGTATAGGTTTATATACCCCTAAACAGAAACGGGCTTAAAACCACGTTTCCGGCGGTTTATTGGGCTTCTATCTTTATATCGTAAATTTGCAGGCGGTTTAATGCGGTTGTGCCGACTTCCAGCAAAACCGAGTTTCCACTTCCAAGGTTACGCCACTCGATGACTTTGTTGTTGTGGCCAGCGGTACCGAACTTCCGGAAATGAGGTTGTCCGAAATTCAGACCCCTGTTCGTCGAGAGTGCAACATAGACTTCGGTTCCGTAGTCTTCGTTCGGGTATTCGTCCCCGTAGCGACCGGTGTCCATCACGCATTCCACCCTGCGGAAAATGACACGGCGAGGGAACTGCTCAAAGCCGTCACGGATATATCTACGGATAGCCTTACCGTTGCAAGTCGTACGGAGCGTTTCGTCGAAGGCGAGCATATCGCCATAGAGACTTGCGGCGATTTCCCCGTAGATAGTGCACACGACCGGATTCTCCTCGTCTTTCGGTGCCTGCCAGCTAGACCAGCGTCCTTCTCGAAACAAGAAACCGGAGGCTTCCTTTGTACGTACGAACAGGTAGTTTTCATGCCGTTGAGAAATCAACTGCAAGTCAATCGGAGTGCCGAGTCTCCGTTCAATTTCCGGAGTGCTGATTTTCTGGAAATGGTCTGTGAAGGCACCGACTCCTTCGTGTCCGCTCGCATCCCTGCAAATAACGAACAAGGTGTCTTGGATAATCACAGGACAGCGACCGCCGTAGTGTATCACTTGGGTCGTGTTGCTCTGGATAGGGCTATCCTCGTTGCCGGTTCGTCCCCAAATCTCGATGGAGTGAGTGTTGATAAGGTACAACTGGCCACGGAAACTTGCGATGTCAACGAGCTTGTCCGCACTATTCGTGGACGAGTACCAAGAGTTCCACAACGGGAAGCCGTCCAGAGGGTCGGTCGGCACTTCGTTCGTCTTCCTGTTGAAATACTGGCCAGGGTCGGTCTTGGAAATCCAGACAGTGTTACGCTCCGCCGCACGCATCACCAGCTTGTTGTCGAACCAGCAGATACTTGCGGCGTGGGAGATTCCGTCCTCTGTTGTTTCGAGGATTTCACTGGCATCGTTGTCGATGTAGTCAAGTACGTTCGGCTGTGCCACTCCGTCACGAGGACTCCGACCACCGGGCACTTCCATACCCGGAAGGTACTCTCCGTTTACGATGAACGGAGCCCTGCTACCGGTGCCACTCGTGGTGTTCCACATATAGATGTAAGTCCCGTCGCACAGGAACACGATGGTCGGCTTGATTGAAGATTCACAGAAGGACACGCTCCCGTGAGTTCTCAATAACAAAGGAGATAGCTGGTTGTTCTTCCAGCACTGCATTTCGACCGGCGGGTTCCAGTCGGTGTGGTCAGTGTTCGGAGCGAAACGGAACAGCTTTGCACCGGCAACGATGTAGATGTTGTCCTCGGAGTCCTTGAACGAACCACGATACTTTTCTTGGTATTGCAGGCCGAGGCTGTAAATGAGTCTGTCTCCGACCCTATCCAGACAGGTGTCACCCATCGGGAGCATATTCATATACTCGCTGACGGCGATTCCGTCGTGGTACTCTACGATGCCGTTGAACTTACCCATTGAAGCCTCCTACATATCCGTTGCCGTTGGCTCCAGCTCTCCAACCACGACCACGTTGCAAGTAACCGAAGATACGGCGAGAAATGTCCTGCGGGTGTTCGTGCTTGGACGGGTTCTTCAAGAGATACTGGTACGCTTCGCTCGCCAGTTGCTTCATAGCATCGGCAGTCGTGATTCCGTATTCAATGGCGAGCCTGTACGCAAGTTTTGCAACCAAGAACCCACGGAACTTTTCGGGTGCAACGATGGTGCCCTGCCACGGGTTCGGCTCGTCGTAGCTGTTCACAATCTTGATAGGCACTGGCAACACGATAAGTGCAGTACCGCTACCGAAATTTGGAGTGAAACGGATTCGCAACTTGTCCGGATAGTCTTCGGTAGTGAACACGAGTTGGGCATAACGGAACTCGTTGGAAACGAACTCACCGGCGTGGACGTAGGCGAGCGGTGCCCCGTCAGTCGCACGATAGATTTCATCCACACGCATCGGGGCGAACGGGATGTTGTAAGTCTTGTTCACCCAAGAGGAAGTCGCAAGTAACTGGTTCTCGTAGTTGATTTCGATTAACTTGTGGTCGTCGCTCCACACGGCGATGTCACGATAGTTCCCGAATTGGTCGGTCGGCCATTTGTCAGTAGCCGTAAGCTGGAACGGGGCACCTGTCGTATCGGTGACAAGTCCCATATTCGCCAAGAGCTGTGCGATGTTCGGCTTCACTTCGTAATCGTTGCCCATATACGTTATGGTCGTCGTGTAGTTGAGCTCTTGTGCCGTCAGCGGTACAGTCCCGTAGATTTCTCTCGGATAGCTCAACGGTGTTGTCACAAGGTCAACTACGCCACAATGCGGACTGGCAGGATGTACAACTTCCGTTATGTCCAGAGACCGGTCGCAGTTGATGGACGGGATGATTTCGTTGCGGAGGATGTCGGCTCCACGTGCCTGAATGTCTTCGGGCACTTCGTCTGGGTTGAACGAGGGGACGGCTCCAGACTGCATAGCCGCCCTATTAACAATATCCATTACCTGCATACTTCGGTCTCCCATATTGAGGTCTTGCCAGATTTGTACTGACGTTAGAAACTTTGCGTTGGTCTGGCAACTTGATTAGCCAAGTCAAGCCTTGAACAACAGCGTCAACGATGTCGTCATGCTTTCCGTGAGGGAACTGCGTAAACTGCGACTGGATTTCTCCCCATACGAGTCCGTGTGTCGAGAAGGCCACATCGCCAGCGTCGAACAGGTACTTGACAACGATAGCACGTTCCACCTTGTCCTTGGTCGGAGTGGCTTCCAAGATACCGCTCATTTCCTTGCGGAGTAGCTGGATTGCCGCCAGACCGTTGGACTTGTTCTCAATCAGCACCGGAGTCGTGTTACCCCAACGCTTTCGCACTTCCTTGATTTTGGCCATCAAGAGACTGATGTCTGCGTGGAAGTTGAGAACTTCGAGGACGTAGTATTTCGGCCCGATTCTTCCACATACTGCGATGGCGTTGAAGTCGTTGCCGATGTCACCCTTACCGGCGGCGTCCACGCTAATCACGAGTCTCATAGCGTTAGTAGCCGGTCTCGTCAGCGAGAACTGAATCTGGTCTTTCTTGAACATCTTGCCCACATCGTCAAGCGGTACTTGCAGATACTGGGCGTTGTAAGTGAACGGGTCGGACTTGTACTTCTCGATTTCGGAAACCGGCAGTCTTTCCGGACAGATACTTTCCCCGTCTTCACGGATAGCGGAGAACTTGTAGTGTATCCACTTTTCTTCTGTGTCGGCGAGTAGGCAACCGGTCAGGTCTTGACTGGCTACACGTTGCTGGATGACGAGGATGGGGACTTCCGGCAAGTCGATTCGGTTTCTAATCGTGGACTTGAACACTTGCCAGCGACGTGCCAAGATAGTCGCACTGATTCTGTCTTGAGGCTTGTTCGGGTCGTCGCACACGAGCAACGTGTTACAACCGCTACCGGTCACGTTGGAGTTCGTACCTCTGGCGAGAATCATACCGCCAGCCCTGTTCGTCCATTCCTTCTTTCCGTTCGCTTGGGTCAACGGCTTGAGTTCTGGCAAGTCAAAATACTTGGAGAGCCAAACGAGGATTTCCTTGATTTCTCGGTTCTTGCGGGCGACAAGTGCTTCATCGTAAGAGCAGTAGATTACTGTCGAGGACGGGTCAAGTAGGAATCGCCAAGCGATATAGCATTTCGTGAGGTCAGTCTTGCCGATACGTGGCGGTGCGTTCACGATAACACGCCTCGTGTTCGGCAAGTCAAGCAGGATGGAGGCAAGCTGTTTGTGGAAAGCGTACCAGATGAAGTTTTTCTTGTACAAGTGCACAAAGACGAACCCCACGAAAAACATGAAGTTCTCTTTGCACATCTGTAATTCTATGTCCTTTTGGGTCATAGCAGGACTTCCTCGGTTTCGACAGAATAGGTGTTGGCCACCTTACGGACAGTAACGGCCACCCTGCGTTCGGGGTAGTAAGCGTAAGGGACGTTCGTACTTCCGGAGTAGAACCCGAGGTCGCCTACCTTCTGGAGCTCCACGTTGCCGCTGGGCAAGTTGAGATAGATATGACGACTCGTGTTGATGTTGAGTGTCATACAGGATTCAAAATGTAGGACAAAACTCAACGTACTGCCGGTGAATGCCGGAATAGCGAGGAACGCATCGGAACGCTTGCCGGAGTTGTCGCCGAAATGGGTAGAGAACTTCTCGTTAAACGATGCGAAGTTCACCTTCAACACCGAGCCGTCGAGGAACTCCGGATATACGTACACGTTGTTTCTGTCGCCGTCTTCCGTATATGCACTCGTCGGGACGACTTCACCACTGCTGGATGGAGCTTTTACGACGCTCACGGTCGTTCCGCTCTTGATGATGACGAAAGTGGAGTTTCCGCTCGGTACAGAAAGCGTGGTCGTGACTCCACCGCAAGACAGGTATTGCTGGACAATCTTTCCGTGAGGGTTCGTGAAGTTCAGCGTTATTGTTTTCGAGGTGTAAGAATCCAGTGTCAGCGTACCGCTAATATCGTCAATGGAGATATTGGCGACAGTCGTTTCGACCGGTAGGTCGTGGCTGTCCAGTCCAAGATGCAAGTTAGCAACCGGCCCGATGATTCCGAGCGGAGGACTGAACACGACAAGTCCGTAGGTTTCTACGCAGAACTCCACAATCGCCTGATTTGCTATGACAGCGGCGAGAATCTGGGAGCCACTTGTCATATCGTACACGGCGAGTCCACGTGTCGTCTTCTTGTTGTTGAGGAGCAAGCGAATCTTGCGTCCCTTTGTCACTTCGGATTTCACATAGAGTGCACCAGGCGTGTACTGGTATTCGGCATCAAACTCGATAACCGCCATATCCGGTGTGTAGTCGTTCAAGACCAGTGGCGTCAGAGCGGTGTTCTGTGCCGAGGTCTTTGTGAACCGGATATTGTGCGTAGTCCCGAGCATCTGTTTGTCGGGTGCACCTTTGTACGGGAGGACTGGCTCCGTCTTTCCATACAAGGTCACAAATTCTCCCTTGTCCGAGTTACCGCTGAACGGGTCAATTACAGCAATGACTTCGTTTGCAGTATTCTTGATAGCCAAACGCCAAGGTGTCCAGTTTCTGATGCAGATTACCTGTGCCACTCGGTCGGGGTTTGCGATAAGCTGGAGCGACCATTCCGCATTCGGCTTGTCACTCATTCCGGTCTTCAACTTCCAGTTACTTCCGTCCCATTCCCAGCTAGACGGACAACAAATCTGGTCGAACTGGACGGTCATAGACTTGGCATACTTGTCAACGTCAATCTTGTCAACGGGAGTGTCCATAGTCACGACCTGTTCCACTTCTGCCCACTCGTTGATGTCCGGCTTATGGATGAGGTGGTCGTAGTCGAGCGTGTAGTTCTCTGCGGAGTTCGCACTCCACTTTTCTTCAAGGTCGTCGTCGGCACTGTCCTTGTTCTTCTTGCCGAGAAGTTTGCCATCGTTGACCGACACATCGTTGTCAGCACAGACTTCCCATTCAGTCGTGGTGCCATCACCGAGTGTAATCTTGATGAGGGCATCTTCCGCAACAAAGACACCACGGCTCAAAATCGTTCCGTCAGTATCACAGATATACCCACGAGCGTTGGTATTGAGGTCGGAGTATTGCGGTGTCCCGTCTTTTCCGTGCTTAAACTTGATAGGTGTAGTAGTCCCGATTTTGTACGCAATCAGCGTGGCATTGAAATACGGGAGCCTGTGGGTGTCGCAAATAGAAATAGAGTAAGCCATCTTACTTATTCTCCTTTGTCTTTGTGTAGGTCATCGGCGGTACGCCTCCTACCAAGTTAGAATATGGTATGACGTTGTGCAATACGGCATTCACGCCGGAAGCGAGTCTCGCCCCACCTTTGGCCAGTTTCTTCGCCGTACCGGAAGTCTGCGGGTCGGAATAGAGTTTTGCACCGCCGAGCATCGTGTGCCCGTATCTGCGGTGGGAGTCTTCTTTCGCCTTGTTGAACGCCTTCTGCTGGTCGGCACCGGCTTCAATGAACACCCCGTCCTTGTCTTGTCCAGTCTTGGACTTGTTGCGGAGTACCCACTCAACACCCTTGTTTTTCAAGGGCTTGTCGCCTTCGTTGACTGTCCTACCGCTTGCCGTGCGAACCTGCTGTCTCCAGTCAGGCACTTTCATAATCTGCGATTCACCGCTAAAGAACTTTGCGTAAGGGCTATCCTTTTCACGGGAAGCGTTCATTGCACGTACGAGGTCTGCTTTTTCTTCTTCCGGCATACCGACAAAGTATTTCTCGTTGTCCTTGAAGTACCTGTTGACAAGTTCCGCATCGGCCTTTTCGTAGGCGTGTTCAGTCTCTGCACGTGCGATAGGATTACCGCTTGCGTCGTAAATCATCGGAGTCCTTGCGTCCATCAGCTTACCGGTGTGCTCCATATTGCCGACACGTACCTTGTCCCCGTTGGAGTCACGGGTCTGTCTCGGTTTGCCAGCCGGAGCGTTCTGCACGAGAGGCGTTCCACCGGCACCTTCGACTTTCGGCGGGAGTTGCACTTGGATAGCTTCGTCTTCTCCGAACTTGTCACGATAGCCACGCCAAGCCCTGTCTTGATACTGGTTCTCGATGCCTTCGGCTCCAGTCTTGCCCTTGCCCTTCTTGATGAGTTTCTCTGCGTCCTTCTGTGCACCAATCATGTCCTTGATGTCAGTGCGGGTCACAAGGTCTGGAAAGTTCTTGTCAATCATCGGACGCATTTCGTTGTAGGAAGGCACCCTGTTACTCCAAGGTACACCGGTGACACCGCCGAGCAACATCTGCAATCCGAGGTCACGTGCATCTACGGGGTACTGGTGGTATCCCTTGCCTGTGGTCTTTTCAAGAGCCGTGTCAGCACCCCTGTCTGCAAAGTACGAACCGGCACCGCCGACAGCACCGCCGAGTGCGGCACCGGTACGGCGAGCCACGTTGCGGAAATACGGGACAGCCTTCGCAAATACCTTGCCACCGACTTTCGCACCCGCCACCGGAGCACCTACACCGATAGCATTGAGGGCAACGTCCCCAGCGACTCTTGCGGCGGCTTCCTTGTTCGACGTGTTGTAGTCGAGTTCCGGGTCGAAGTGCGTAGCCGAATACACCGGAGCCACGAAACTTGCCGGAACAGTCTTCAAACCGGAGGGACGCTCGAACTCCATCCTCCCGAACAGGCTCTTGTTCTGGTCAGTCTGGTACTTGTCGTAGTCTTCGTAGGTAGGGTTTCCCTGCGAGTAGTCGAAATCCGGCAACAGCTTGTTCTTCAAGGCATTGATGTACTGCGGTTCCGGAGATTCCAAGTCGGCCTTGATTCTTTCGTTGAGCTTTCTCTGCAAGAGCCATTGAAGTGCTCTGGAGTATTCGCTACCGATGTCGTTGAGGAGTGCGTCAGAATACTCGTCCATCGTACGATACCAGTGCTGGTTCTCGTCTCCACGCTTGCCACGGGTGAAAGTAATCTTCTGCTTTGTCGGGTTGTCAATCCACTTCTGCACATCTTTGGACGCTGCGAAGGACTTTGCCATATCCTGCTGTGCCATAAGTTCGCCGAACGGGGTGAGCACGGGCTCGCCGTTCACGACAGTAAACTCAAGCGGATATGGTTGCTTGACATCTTCGAGGTTCTCAATCCATCCTTCCGACTTGTCGTAAGTAGGAGCCTTGTTGTAAAGTCCGAGGCGTGCGTTCACCATTTCGTCGGCAAGTTCGTCGATGAAAGGGTACGCTTCCACGAGTTCGTCAGCGGTCTTCGCCTTCTCGTTCTTGAACTGTTTCAGGAGCACGTCCTGATAGTCACCTTCGATAGGTTCCCGTTTGGAAGCATTCTCCGCAATCAAGTCACGGGCACCCTTGCTCATTACGGAGTAAGGTACTCTACGCTCGTATTCCGCAGTCCTAAATGTAGTTCCCATAGATACTCCTATTTGGTTCTGTACTTTCCGTTTTCAATCCATACCCACTGCCCGTTCACGAATTGAGCACTGGCAGGAACGTCGCTCGGTCTAGTCGCCGAACCGGTGTCACGAGTAGCACCTGCACCGGCACCACCTCGACCTGTCTTGTACGGGTCGTTCTGCGGTTTCGGGAGCGAGCCTATTCCGAACGAGGCATCACGCATCACTTGGTTGGTCTGCTGTTGGTTCTGCCATCTTCCGAGGTAGTCACCGAACGCAGGGTCGATGTTCGGAGCCTTGTAGCCCCAGCCCCACTGGAGTCCGAGTTTCGGCATCTTGGATTGGTACTGCTTGTTGTAGATTCCGAACTGGTCGAGGGCGGAGTCCCACACCATCTTCCTGTCCACGTTGGCGTTCTGCATAACGTAGTTGAGGTAAGCGTCCTTTGCGTTCTTGTAGGATGTCACCGACGAGTTCGGGTCAATCGGCAAGTTCGGGTTGTTGCGTACCACGTTCTGCAAGCCGTGCATAAACGTGTTCCCGATACGGAGTGCGTTGTCGGACGGGAAGCCGTCCTTGTCCGTGAGCTTCTCCCCACGTTCGGCCATACCGAGGAACTCGTATCCGGTCTGCAAGGTCTGCATAGCACTCACGTCGCCGGAGTATGCCAGACTGATAAGCTGGTTCATAGTGTTTGCGTTGAAGAACATACGCATGAACTTGTCGAACACGGCTCGGTCTTGGACAGGCATAGCTTCAACCTGTGCACGAACCTTTTCAGCATCGGCGATAGCACCCTTGCTCTGTGCCCAGTTGAGAATGACATATTCTGACAGTTTATCGAACTCCATCTGGGCTTGGTTGCTGTTGAGCCAGTTCGGGTTCTGCGTGGCGTGTTCTTGGATGGACGAGAGCCAGCCGCCGAGCCAGTCAAGTTTGGTGCGGTCGTCCTGCAAGGACTTCTGGAATCCTTGGGCGAAGCCACCGGCGTTGATGCTGGGCGGTCGGAGCGTATTCGGGTTCACACCTTCCGCTGCGAACTCGTTACGGAGCTTGTCTGCAACATCGTAGAAATAGTTGAGGCTCTGCTCGTCACCGGCGTATCTACCGGCGTTCCAGTCGGCGAGCAACTTGTCCCATTGGTTCATCAAGGTGCGTCGCTTCTGTTCCTTTGCACGGAGTTCCTGTCCGTACGTGTTCGTACCTGTCAGTCCGTTGCGTCCTTCCAGTGCCGCCATCTTCGTGATGTTGTCCACGTTTTCACGTGAAACACCCACGAGTCCGTGTTGCAGGTAGTGGTTCCACTTCTTGCCATAGGGCACATCGTCCCAACCCATCATCGCTTGCAGTAAAGAGCGGTGCGGGTCGGTCATAGCCTGTTGCTGTTGTACTGCCTGTTCGGAGGGCTGGTCGAACCAGTCCCTTGTGACAGGTGCAAAATCCTGTTCCGGTTGCTGGTCAGCAGTCGGAGTGAATACTTCCGTAAACGGGACTACGTTGTCCATTTGCGGTTTGGACTGACCCTGCTTTTTCTGACCGCTTTTCTTCTTCGATTTCACCGGAGCCGTCGGTTGTTGTACGGCAACTTGCTGTTCCGGTTCTTCAAGCGGTGACATAGAGGACGACTTCTCCGGCGGTTGGTTCGCAGGAGTAAACCCCCAGTCGATGTTGCGTCCGTTGGAGTTTGAACTGGACGGAGAGAATACGGGGTCTTCCAGTCTAGTGTAAGGAATAGTAGCCATTACTTACCCCACTTCTTACTATACCAATCCTTGTAAGCGGCCTTGGACTTGTTGCCCCAGATACCATCGACGGCAAGGTCATAACCGAGTTCGTTCAGTTTCGTCTGCCAAGCCATAACAGCTTCCTTGTCGTTCGGGTCTGGTGCGTCCGTGAGCTGTTTGCCGAGTTCCGCCTTTCCGAACAAGTCCGTGTCCGGTGCCTTCAACGGGTTACGCTTGAGTTCAGCCGCTTCAAGTGCACGTCCAAATTCGTCAGTGTCTTCACCGGCGTTCTTCATGACTTGGAGTTCTACCGACTGGTCGAGCGGTGCGGGGTTGGCACGGTACTTCGCCACCTCCGCAGGGTCTTTGCCTTCTACCAGAGTTTCGTTGATGTCGGCTTGAGTCGTGTCATCCGATGACGGAGTGTCGTCTTCGCCTTCGCCTTCGTCCTTGCTGAACCAAGGGATTTCGTTGAGGAAGGTTGCGAACTTCTCAATCTTCTGCACCGGTCTTTCTTCCTTGTCTTCGGGAGGGATGACGTTCGCATAGCTGGGGATAGTAAATTCTCTCAAAGCAAATCTTGACATAAGTCCTCCTTAAAGGATAGTGTTCTTCTGTCCGGCCAAGGTCATGTCGGCTTGGGTCATACCGGTGTTGGCGGCGTATCTCTGCATAGCCCTGTCGTTCGTCAAGGACAGCAAGTCCTCGAACGGCTGGTTGTTTGCGTCGAGTTGCTGTCCGGCGAGCGATGCCGTCTGCGAGCCAGTCTGTCCGATGGTCTGTGCCGTGTTCAAGTTGTTCTGTGCGTCGCCCATAGCCTGATTGAAGGCCGTGTTCCAGAGGTCTCCGGCTTTCTGCGAGACGGCACTACCGATTTCCTTGTTGGTAGCACTTGACTGGAGTGCCGAACCTGCGTTGCCCTGCATCGCCTGATTGGTACGTGCGAGCATTTCGTCCATCATCGGGTTCAAGTAGTTGCGTACGTTACCGGCACCACCAGCGTTCAACTGGTCTCCGGCAATGGCACCGGCACGGGCAGTGTCACCCATAGCTGTGTCCATCTGCGAGCCGTACCTGTCGAGGTTCTGACCGAAATCACGACCGGCAGACGCACGCTGGAGTGCTTCGAACGAAGTGCCCAAGTCGGAGTCGAGCTGCTGGTTGGCCTGCTGTTGTCCCTGCGTCATAGCGTTGTGTGCACGCTGTCCGGACTTGCTGTCGGTGATGCCGAGAGCGTCAGTGATAGGATTCACGATGTCTGTTAAACTTGCCATTAGAAGCCTCCAAAACCGCCGAACCCGTTGTCAACGCTGTTGGCTACGAGGGAGCGGTCGTTGTCGTCCATTTCCAAGCCGTTACGCATATCGGCCATCTTCTGCTGACCCTGTTGCATAGCGTCTTGCATATTTGCCAAGTCCTGCTGGCCTTGCTGTTTGTCACCCTGCATCAAGCCGATAGCACCGCCGATGAGGGCACCCCAGCCACCACCGGCCTTTCCACCGGCAGTAGCACCTTGTAACATACCTTGTGCTCTTGCACCCATAAATAACTCCTATGCGTCGTTGAACGGAGTGACAGCCGGTCTCGGAGCCGGAGCGGTCACGTTTCCGCTTTGCTTGACATTCTGTTCGTGAGGCACCGTCTGGTTGTAACCGCCAGCAGGCTGGTTAGGCATAGGCATTACGTTAGCCGCTGGCTGGCTGGTTTCGTCCAGTGCCGTCTGCACCGACTTGGCGTTCTCGTCGCTGAATGCGTTTGCACCGGCGTTGATGAGTTCGTCCGAGATAAGGGGTGCGGACTGTTGCTTGATTTCTTCCACGACACGGATTGCACCATCGTAGTCGCTCTTTGCGAGGCAGTCGTTGAGGATAGCCATAAGTGCTTCCTGCGTCTGTTTCTGTTCTTCCGACCACTGCTTCTGTGCGATTTCCAGTCGTTTCGTACGTTCGGTGGAGTCGATGAACTCCTTCTGGCGTTCGAGTCTCTGGGTCGCCTGGAGTCGGAGCAACGCAATCTGCGTGTTCTGTTGCTGGATTGTCTGGTTGAGTTTCTGCACCATATCCTGCAACTGGATAACTTGCGGGGACTTGAAGGGGTCTTGGTCAAAGCTCTTTGCGAGCTGTTCCTTCGTCTCTTTCGGAAGGTCGGAGATAGCGAGCATTTGGATGACGAAGCCCTGCGTATTCATCTGTCCTTCCTTGGCGAGCTGGTAGAGACCGGCGAGTTCTTCCTTCTCCTTACGACGCTTCACCGACTCGATGTAACCGCCGAGCATCACCACCTTGTTGGTGTTCGGTTGCTTCTCGGTCACGTACATCTGGATACAGCGGTACACTTCTTCGATGCTGTCAGCCATACGGGACAGGTAAGTGTTGGAGATAGCGTCCTTGACCTCATTACGGGCAATCACTTCTTCACGGGTCACTGCCTCGCTACCGGATGCGACAGTCGGGCCGAGCATATCGCCGACGACTCCCTTCCACAGGTCGAACGCCTTGATAAGGAACTCGTTGTCATGCGACAGTTCTTGCACTGGCGGGATTTCGTTTCCGTTGCTGTCGATGTTGTCAATCTCAAGTGTACCGGTATTCTTCCAAGTGCTCTGATGGTTTGCGATAGCGTCACTACGGACAATGAAATTGGAGTCGTGGGACGATGCAGTACGAATCTCAATCTTCGTACCTGCAAGGGCGAGTGCCTTCATCACGCTACCCATCTGGTAGTAGATGCCACGATAGTGATAACGCTTGTCCGTCAGTTCCACACGTTCGCCGACAAAGCGGATAACCGGTATTCTGTCCAGTCCCTTGAGCTCGTACGTGGTAGGCTTCTCTGGGTCTTTGTCGTAGAAGTCGAGTACGTAGCACTTCTTCTTTTCGTCGAAGTGGTAGTGGCTCACACGGACACGTTCCGAGTTGCTGTCGTACTGCACGTACGCACACAGGTCACTCGGGCGACCGAGAAGGTCTTTGTCTTTCTTGTCGAGACCGAGCGGGATAACTTCAAACACGATAACGTCAGTCGCATCCTTGAGTGTCGGGTCGTCCCCGTTGAACAGGATGTACCTTGCGTCGATGGGCTTGACAAGCGGTACTCCGTTCTCCATACCTACTGCGAGGAATGCGTACCCGTCGTTGAGTACGTCATTGTAGATTTCGGTAAAGAATGAATCCAATCTGCCCTTGAAGCCGAGTCTGAACAAGTCGTCCTGTTCCGGTCGGAAGGGTGCGGCACTCAACTTCGAGACTTGGACGGTGATGTAGGTTCTAACCAAGTTCACGACTACGAGCGGGTCATTGGTCACACTTGCCCATTCCGCATAGTTGTCATCTGCGTCGCCAAGGTTTCCTGCGGCAAGGGAACGGCTGATGTCAAGAGCCGCCTTGTCGAGTTGCTTGTATGCCAGTTTGGAATTAAATTTTTCTAGTACGCATTTCAGGTTTGACTTTGAGGACATACCAGATATTTCTCCATAAGTTTGGTTTTGACGAGAGTCTCGTCCTCGGAGCGTAGTTCCGGTTCGTGTCCTGTGTTCGTGTTAATCTTGTCTATCAAGTCCATAGCCTTGACCTTCACACCGGACTTGGTACGAGAGTCGTCGATGGTTTCTTGCAAGATAGCAATAACTTCTTTCGCTGGGATTGCGGACAGCCTGTAAATGAGCGTACAAGCAGACACCCTCGTAGCGGCAGGAGTGTCGCTGTTACGAGCTATGTCAATGAGTACATCGGTATTCTTGCTGTCAAGCATACCAATAATATACTTTATTTTCCTTCAAGTGTCACTATCGGAGTGAGCTTTTTGGTGCCGTTCTCGTCTTCGCTAATCTTGTACACCTTGACTTCCTTGTTGTTGTAGAGCTCAAAGCGTAGGAAGAACAGTTCGAGTACCACGTGTTGCTTGGACTCGTCAAGGAGTTTTCCACGTCCGTCCTTGGTTACAGACTGGCACAAGAAGTTACCTTGCAGAGTCCTGACCATATCTTCAAATGAGTACTGACCAGAGAGTTTCATACTGACTTTTCCTTTGGATAAATAAAAAACCCACCACCGAGGAGTACTCGATGATGGGTTCCCATTCAACGCCTTAACACGGAGTTAAGCATTTTCAGTTTCGTCTTCTTTCGGATTCTCGATGAGGTCTTCGGCGGTGTACACCTTGACTCCATCTTCTTCCTTGTTCACTGCGGTTTCAAGGTAGACGAGCTTTCCGTAAGCACTTACCTGTTTATACGGAGCGAAGGACTCCGTACCGTCTTCACGCTTGGACTTGCCAGTGTAGCAAATGTCCATAACGGAAGTGTCATCACTCAATTTGATTCGGGTGATGTTCGAGTACTTACCATCCTTGGAGGACTCCAGCATAATCTTGAACGGAGTCGTCCAGAGCTTGCCACCTTCACCATCGTCAGTGATAAGTTCTTCGAGGTTCACGATGCCGTTGAATACGAGTGCCATCTTGGACTTCTCGTTGTAGGAGAGAGTCATCCACGATGTCCACTTGCGGACAACGACAAGTTCGCCTTCGGCGTTCTTCACACGACCGGCGAGGAGAAAACGTACAGACGGGACAGGTGCCTGCGACTTGCTGAACTTGCTAGGAGGGAGGCTAGCTACCTGATAGCTGATGATGCAAGCGGAGACGTATTCGTCAACGGGGAAGTTGACGTAAGCACTGCGGTCTGCGAGGGGGGATTGCTTGTTTGCTGACATTTAATAACTCCTTTTTGTTTAGGTTAGTCGTTCAAGCATCTACAAATATAGTAGAAATTTTACTTGGTTTCCACTACGGTTCCGGAAAGTTTTTCAAACATTACTTCTCGGTCACGCAGGATGTTCACGAGTTCCTGCTGGACACGGGCTTGCTTCTTGAGTTTCTGCATCATCTTGTAACCGCCGAGCAAGCCGGTCGGGAGTGCGATGAAGGCGTTAATCTTGTTCACGGACTTCTGCAAGCCGTCGGCCTTCTTGGAGAGTTCGTTTCCGAGTTTCTTGGCGAGAGTCGCCGGATTGATTTTCTTTGCCATAATAGGCTCCTTTGATTAGGTTAGTCGGGAGGGATTTCCCGTTAGGACACCGCAGTGAAACAAAATAAATAGTCCAGCTTGGGCTATGGAGACACACAAACTGCGATGCCCTAATGAGAAATCCCTCGGCAGGGTGTTGTGGTAGTTGAGGAGAACCTACCGAGGGTAGTGTAGCAGGGAGACTACACTATTTCTTTTTCGTTCCGGACTTGATGTTCAAGGCTAGAGCCAGAGCGTCAACGCTGTCCTTGGAAGTGTCGTGCATTTCCTTTACGAGTCTTGTAGTACAGCTCTCCAATTCGGAGGCAAGCCATCTGACATCTTCTCTGTTGAGAGTAAGGTCTTTGCCTCTACGAGCGGAGCAACCGATACAGCACTCCGGTCGTGACCTGTAACAATTCAAGCAAACAGACTGCACGTTGTAGTGGCCATAGGAGTGATTGACTTCCATGTTCTTCTCACGGAGAAACCACTTGACTGCGGCTTCGGTCGTGAGAATGGCATTGTCCAAGGTGTCCGTATTGTTCGCCTTGGAGAAAATGCGTTCAACTTTGGATTCAATACGCTTCACAATAGTGATGACCACGCAGATGCCGACGATGACTGTGAGCAAGAGTGCGAATACTGGAATCAAGTTTACCATTTTCGCCTCCTACACGTTGTACTTCACGTAGCGACTCGGCATCCCAGTCTTCATACATTCGTTGTAGACATCGGGATACTTGGTCTGGAGGAGTTTCTTGTCAACGCCGGTAGTGCCCTTGCGTTCCACCCACGATGCGAACGACTTGCCGTCCGGTGTCAGCAAACGACTTGCGTCCACCATCTTGTAGCCGAGTTCGTTCTTGAAGGCTTGGAACTCTTCATCGGCCTTTTCAGCACGTTCCTTGAGTTCCTTGAACTTGGCAATCGTTTCAGCATCGACACTGATGGCGGGGCCGGAGTGACCGCTCACGCCAGCCATAGCAGCGATAGCGTCCTTGTCAGCCGCATTGATACCGAGACGGGCAGGCGGTTGCTTGTTCTGGATGCAGTCCCACACGACGAAGCACTTGTGCAACATCTGTTCCACGAAGGCAGGATTGTACTCGACCTTCTTTTCGAAGTACTGGTGTCCACGGATAAGCACTGCGAAGTATGCGATGCGGATTCCAGTCACGTACATCTGCCACTGGACTTGGGCGTAGTACTTGTCCGGAATAGGATTCCACTTCGCTTCGTTCTGGCCAGTCTTGCACTCGATGATGACCGGAGTGTCGCCGTCGTAAGCCTGTGCATCGAGGGAGCACTTGCACCAGTCACGCTGGTAGAGTCGTCCCTGCGTGCAGTCAGTGAACGTCGGGTGGGTTTCCATGAACTTGTGCACGAGCAAGTCCTCAATCCTGTGACCCCATTCCATAAAGCCGTCAGGGTCGGACTGGTCACGTTCGGTCAGGCCGAGCTTGTCCGAGTAGACAGTCATAGGACTGGCGTGGGAGTCGGGGAACATAATCATACCGGCTTCCGTCGCAGTGATTCCCTGCTTACGCCAAGCCAGCCACTTGTCAGTACCCTGCTCGGGTGCGTCCATCACTTCCGTTTCAAACACGTTACGCATTGTCAGTACCTTCCTTCTTCAGTTCAATACCGAGCTTGATGTCGTCAATGTAGCACACGCCGGAAGCGTTGCACATATCCACGCAGGGCTTGTTGAACGGAGGTACACGGATAACGCAGTCGTAGGTATCACGGACGGAGTCTTCGATAAGACCGACGAGGTGACCGATGTTCTTGCGAGTGCCGTTGTTGTAGAACACCTGCGGGCAGTCGTCATCTTCGACACGGGCAACGTGCTGGAACTTGAGTTTTCCCATGTGACCGCCATTGAGTTCCGTAATGACTTCGCAGACGTGGGTGTGAGGGTCAGTGTAGGTCACGCCATTGAGGAAGCCCCACAGCTTGATGGGTTCCTTGTCGGGGTCGCAGTCGTCCCAAGCCACCACGAGGTGACGGGATTCGAGTGCGTTGAGGAGCTCGTCCGTGGTGGTGAGTTCCTTGGCGTGCTTTGCCAGTTTGGAAGTGCTGATGGATTCGGGGAATTTGAGCATCATAGTGCTACTCCTTGTTTTGGTTAGTGTTAAGTTTCTTTTGAGTTTCAAGCCATTCGTCATAGACTAGCTTTACCTTTAGGAAGGTCTCCGCATCGCCACCCTTGTCGGGGTGGTTAGTCATAGCCCATTCCTTGAACGCCTTGCGTACGTCGGACTTCATAGACAGACCGCCGAGCAGTTCCCTAATCTTGAAGTCAACGGACTGGTCGTCAGCCAGAACCCTGCCTACATTCTGGAGGAAGGCCTCGTTCTCGGTGCACACACGCAACAAGTCCTGTCCAGTTACGGTGGTGCCCGTGAAGGTGGACTCGAACCTACCCCAAGAGAAATAGGTAATGAGTGCTTCCTGTCCAGTCGCAATCATCCTACGCCACCACTGAATCATAGACACTTGGTTCACGTGGTACTTGCGGTCAAGCAGTCCGAGCATAATGGTGACGAAAGGTGCGGACTCCTGCGTGTTGAGTTCGAGAAGGACTGATTGCGGAAGGTCTCCCCAGCGTGCCTGCAACTTGAACAAGCGTGCAGTATTGGTGGCGGTCAGTTCCAAGTGCTTCCACTTCGGTTTGACCTTCCGCAGATACTCCGGAGAGACACGGATTATGGCCTCCAGTCTCCAGAATATATCGTCAATTTCGTTGAGTCTGTCAAGCCCCATCAGTGAGTTTCCTCGTACTTGAGTTCACGGAGCTTGTCACGATACACCTCGATGTCGGCGAACATCTTCTTGAATCGGGAGTTGATGGACTTGGTATAGTCGTACGTCTTTCCGGCCTTGCGAGCCTCGTACTTCTTGACGAGTTCCTCTCCGACAATCAGCCTGCCCTGTGCCCAGAGGATTCTGAACAGGGGCTGTGTCTTGTCAAAGAGGGGGAACTGTTTCTTGATACGTGAGCTGGTCATCGTGGCCAAGTGCTGGAACCCGAGCTGTGCCGGATGCCCGTGAGCCAGATAGCCTTCACGGACGACATCGCTCGCCACGAGGTCAGTAGCGTGACGCTCCATCAGCGTCAAACTCTGTTCCAGTTCGTCGGTAGTACGGGCATTCATCACATTCGTGATGGTCACACTCCCCGGGGAAGGTGCATTCTCCGAGGTCGGAGACTCCGTCTTCGATGCAGTTGTAGTCATAGGTAACTCCTTGTGAGTTGTGGGTTGAATTGGGTTGGGTCATTTTTCGTTCCCGTCTATATAGTAGATAATTTGGGCGGGCGTAAACCACGCCGATAAAAAAAAATCGTTCGTTTAAAAATGTTCGTACCCATATATTTTCTTATTCTCAAAACAGAATTT
>JAEEGK010003733.1_pt1 | contig 37735 bp, 28 predicted proteins | sample 8958771 | NCBI WGS metagenome assembly JAEEGK01 (sample SAMN16246547, study PRJNA631951) | gut metagenome | biome: gut microbiome; feature: rumen; material: SC-attached | host: Bos | place: Iran: Karaj | collected 2018-10
AAATATAATTTATTTGATTCAATTGCATCTAATATTGGATCTGCATATTCTTTTGTTGCTGCTGTAAAAATTATTAATTCATAATATTTTGATACTAAATCTAAAAAATGATCTAATCCTGGTCTAAACCTTAATATTCCTTTTCCTTCATCATTTTCATCTATTTTAAATGATATTAATGTTTCATCTAAATCTAAAACTAAAGAAAATTCTTTTATTAATTCTTGGTTTAAATATGGTATTTTTATTGGAGAATTATTGATTTCATTTTGAGTTAAATCTGATCCTAAAATACTTGCGTTTTTATTTATTACTCGTACTACTTTTTTTCTAAAAAAATTATTTATTTCATCATTTGAAATTAAATCTAATGATTTAAATATTTTCACAAAATCTTCATTTAATTTATCATAAGAAAAGTTTTTTAGAAGAACTCTTAAATATTTTTCTATTAAATATGAATAAAATTTTATTTCATATATTGAATTTGAATAATCAATAAAATTATTTTTTGAATTTTGATTAATAAGAAATTGAATATAATCTCTATTATTCATATTAATATGTTCTATTTTTAACAATAATAAATCTTTTAATTTCTTTACCCAAGTATTTCCCAAAGAACTTGAAGATATTTTTGAATTAATATATTCACATAATATTAAATAAGATTTATGATTTAAATTTAAAATTGTTGATAAAACGTCATTACTTGTGATTAAAAAATTTTTATCAAATGAAATATTATAGCATAATATTATATCATACATTAATAAAGATATTAATTTATGAATTTCTTTTTTATAATCTTGTTTTTTATAATAATTTTCAAACTTATTATATAAAGAAGAATTATTATAAAAGTTAAGTAATTCAAAACATTCATTTGATAAATTTGAAGATTTAACATTTAAAGTATATATGACATCACAAAATTTATCTTCTAATAAAAGTAAATCTTCAATGTTAATAAAAGTATCTTCTTGTTTAATATTTTGATTAATATTATTGTTGTTTTGAGTGAATTTAGATATTAAATTTCCAGAAGAAGAAGAATGAACAATTACTCTTTGAGTTTTTGGAACATTTGAAATTTTATAAGTTTCTTTATTTTTCTTTGTTGAAGGACTTTGATTCTTTTTTTTAATAATATTTCTTTTATAAACATATGTTTTTTTTTGGTTTTCTTGTTTAGATGATTCTGTATTTAATACACTATTTATATTTGATTCAATTGTAGTGTTTGATGTTGTTGATGTATTCATTATATTGTTACTTAAATGTATTGATTTATGTGAGTGAATTGGTTTTGTGTTATCCATTGAATCTGGGAATGAAGTTAATTTTATTTTTTGTTCTAATGAATTTTTAAGCATATTTAATATTATTTAATTCCTGCTTGTTTAATATATTTTCAAATAATTAAATATTATTTTTTGATTTCCACTTTTAAAATTATTTCTTTTAATAATATTAAGTTTTATATTTTGAATTCTGTTTAAAAAGTTTTCAAATAAGAAATTAATGTTAAATCTTTGCTAATAATAATTTATAATTTAAATTTTTAAATTTAAATCTCAAAAAATAAATTATATATTTTTTATTGTTTTATTCTTTATTATAGTAAAATTTAATATATCTTTTTGTTATATTAAAAAAAGAATTTTGAATGATTTTTAAATGTTAATTTTTTAATATTATGATTTATTCATATATTTTTTATTCTTTTATATAAGACTTTCATTTTTATCATCCACAGATAAAATGTTATTTGGAATAATAGCTTTTGAATCATATCTAAATAAACCTTTATTATCATCAATAATATTTTTAAAAGACAAAGATTCCTTTTTCATATAAAAGCTCCCATAAATAAATAAAATAAAAGTATAAATAATTAAAAAACAATTTAAAACAATCCAAAGAATTTTATCATCTTCAAGCATTAATAATATAATAAAAAATTAAAAATAACCTTTTTAAAAATAAATTAAAAATATATTTAAAAATTTATTTTAACAACTCCTCTACCATGAATACTAAATTTTTTTTGAGGCTTCATTTCATCCATAATTCTTTTAGTTTGAATTTGTTTCTTAACATCTTTTTTACAATAACCTAATAATCCATCAATTAATTTAGAAGGAAGAATAGATTTAAAATCTTTATTTTGAGCAATTTTTTTATCATTATCTTCATAATCTTTAGTTTTTAAAGCATTTTGAATTCTAATTATTCTTTGTCTTTCACCATTTTTTTTAAAAACAAATTGAGCTCTTAATTTATCAGTTAAATTAACTCTTTCTTTTTTAAATTGTTTTGCCTTATGTTCATTTTGTAAAATTTTATCAACTAATTTAATATCATTTTCATAATTAGCAATTGAATTTTCAGCATTACTAATAACAGAACTAATATTATATCTTGCTTTTTCTAATATAGTAATTAAACTTTCAAAATTTTTTTGTTTTAAAAACATATCATCAACTTCTTTAACTAAAGTACAATAAATATTAAAGCAACTTTTAAAGAATTCAGAAACATCATTTAATAAACTATTATTATAATATAAACAATCTACTTCATCAAAAATATATTTTTCTCTAAATTTTTTTTTATCAGGAACATTAACATTATAAAACTTTTCAATATAATGATAAAATTCTAATAAAAGTAATTGTGGTAAAAGTAACAAAATTCCACAAGTTTCTTCTAAATATTTATTATATTTAATTTGGGCTTTAATAGAAAGAGCTTTAAAACTTTCAATATAATTTTCTCTATTAATAATATCAACTTTATAATAAAATATATTATCCATTAATAATCTAACTTGATCTTGAATAACTTTACTTTGAAATTCTATATTATTCATTAATGATGAAATATTTGAAAAAGTATTTTGAGGAGTTGGACTTAATCCAACTTTAAATTTCCAATTTTCATTTATATGAGGTTGATATGTTCTTATTCTTCTAAAATTTTTCATTAAATGATATCTTTGAGAATTAGATAAATATGCATTTGTTGGTATTGGCCGAAGAGTTGTTTTAATCATTGTATTTTCTTCTTGCTCATTATTTTCTGTTAAAGCAGTTGATTTTTTTTCTTCTTTATTTTTTGATTTATTTGTTTCTGTTATATTTGAATCTGTATGTAATTTATGAGTAAATGTTTCTCTTAATTTTATATTTTCTGTTGCTTCCTTTTTTAATTCTTCTGATAATCCTTCTACAAATTTTGTTATTATTGCTGCAGGTTTTTCTTCCATTTTCTTACGAGTTCGAGGACTTAAAGGAGGTAGTGCTCTTACTTTTTGAAATGTTCTTTGAAATCTTCCATTTCTAGATAAGTTTTCTAATAATGCATTATATGACATTTTTTTTTGTTTTTTTTAGAAAATTGAAATAATAATAAAAATGTGAGAATTAAATTTTTATATGGATTATATTGGATTTGAAAGAATAATTTTTTTAGGTTTATAAATTCATTATTTAGTTATTTATTCAGATAAAAATTTTGATTTATTGTTTTTAATATTTTGAGATAGAGAATAAGAAAAAAATAATAATATAAATTGTCAATTAAGAATTATTCACGTGATTTTTTTCATTTATATTCATTATTTTTTAAATTTTATTAACATAAAAACTCCTTTAATTTAGTAGTAATTCAAATAATTTCTTAATAACTAAAATAAAATATTTATATATATATAATAGAATTAGTAAATAAATATATTTGTAATATTCTAACAAATAAATAAATTTCTCTTATAAATAATATTTAAATATATAAACAATTGAAATGATTTTTTCTTACCTAATAAACTTACATTATTTGAAACTTAATTACTAGAATTATTTCATTATTATCAAAATATATTAATAATTCAACTAAGGAAATAAATTTGATTTATTCCATTACAATATTTTTCAATAAATGGATTATAAGTTAGATTACTTGAATTTTATTTTTCATCATTATCTATTGATAAATAACTTTATTTTTTATAAATTTAGACTACAAAAAAAAATTATTATATGGATATTATCACTAATATTTTCACTCTTTATAACATAAATATAAAAAATATTTTTTAAAAATTGAATAATTAAACATACTATAATTAATAAGAGTTTTAATAATATCTTTAAGAAAATATTAAATAAAATTATTTCTAAAATATCATTTGAGTTATCATACAAAGATTCCGTTTAAATTCTTTTAGAATCAATGTTTCTGTTCAACAAATAAATTTAAATTGATTTAAAGACATTATCCAATTTTGAAATCTCCTTAATTTATCTCTATTTTTAAATTAATTATTTCAACCATTTTAAATTTTATATAAATATTTACCTTTATTATGTATATGAAAGATACTTCATAAATTAAAAAATATCATTTTTAAATTTTTCTTCTTGTGAAATTAAAACCAAAATATTAAAATATTTTGATTGAATTATTTATTAATTGAATTAATATTTTTGGTTGTAAAAAATATGATAATTCCTATTTATATTCTTTTTTATATACATTCAAAATTAAATTCAGCAAATGTAAATTAAGTGTATTATATACTTCTTCCGCATTTTATGAGACAATTTAGTAAATTGATTAAGGAATAAAGCAGTATTATCATAATAAAATTATAATATTTAAAATATGACATTTATTCATAAATATAAAATTAATTTAAAATATATATTCTCTTATTTATTTAAATTTAAAACAGAAACTTCAATTTCCATCACAATATTTCCATCTTCATTTTCATATTTTACAAATTCATCATATTCAAATTTAATAGAATAAATGTTATGGTCGCTTTCTCCTTTTTTTGGAAGTAAATTAAATATTTTATATTTAATTATGTTTGGGTCTTGTAAAAGGAATTTAAGGTTAAAAATATTGTTATATTTATCTTTAAAACTAATTACTATTTTATTTAAATCATTTTTTGCAATTGTAAAATTTATACAAACATAAAATTTCTCAATTGTTTTGATTATAGTTTTACTATAATTTGAAAAATTTAAAGTATTTTTGTATTTGATAATTTCTTTAAATGTTTTATATTCTATTTTTTTAGAGCAAATTCTCAATTTCGATAAATCATTTGAGATATTTATATCATTAATGTTACTGTTATAACTTTGCAAAATATTCATTACTTTTTTATATCCTTCTAATTCTCTTTTCCTCATTATTGATTTCATTGTATTATTTATTTGAGGTATTTCACTTTCAAAACCTTTTTGTTTGTTTGTTATTTGTGTTTTTAATTTTTCTGTTTCTTTTATTAATTCAAAATTATTATTATTTAAATGATTTTCCAAAGTAAAAAGATTTTCTTTTAACATATTTTTATATGATTTTAAATAAGAAATATTTTTTTCAACTTCTTTAATTTTTTTATTAAATATATTTGATATTATCTCTATTTGTTGATATTCATCATATATTTTTTTAAAATTATTTTGCTCTAAATCTTTAATTTTAAAAACATTATGAATTAAATGTTGATTTAAATTATTTTTTTCAAAATTTCGAACACAATATCCACATAATTTTTCGCTACAGTCTATACAATAAAAAATATATTCAGATGAATGTTTTTGACAATAATTTTCATTGTTGAGTGAATTAGAGTTATAACTATTTTCTTCTGATTCATTGTTATGATTATTATCAAAATTATTATCTTTATTAATTAGAGGATTATAACTTTTTCTTAAATTATTTTTCTTCTCTTTTGATATTAATAAATGTTGGTTAATATTCTGATAAGTTGAAGATATTTTTTCTCTTTCTTTTTCTCTTTCTTGTTCTTTAAAATAATTAATAATTTCATCATATTTTGGAAACATTTTATATTCTTCTAAACTTTGTAAAGCTTTACATAATGGACAATTATGTCCTCCAGTTTCATAAAAGTGTTTTAGACATTGAAAACAAAATATTTTTTTGCATCTAAAACACATTTTTGGATTTTTTATATTTTCAAAGCATATTGGACATTTTAAAAAATCTTTTATTTCCTTATTATCTTCATCATCTCTTTCACTAATATCAATATTAAATTCATTCATTTTTATTATTTTTAATAATAAATAATTGAATTAAAAAGTATGTTTCTTTATCAATTTTTAAAATAAATATAATAATGTTGATGATATTAAAATTATTTTTGTTTTGCTATTATTTACATTAAAATATTAATTTAATTTGTAATTTAATTTTAAAATGAAAGTTTTGATGTTAAAAAAATCTTTTGTGAAAAATGAAATTTAGATAATTTACTTTTATTATGTTGAAACTTTATCAAAAAATCGTTTTTTGTTAATATATTTTTAAATAATGTTTTTAATAAAAAAATAATTTAAATTTACTTAGTAAAATAATAATTTTTATAATATTATTTTACATTATTTTATATAAATGTCTATCTGTAATAAAAAAGATATTTATAATATTTTCATTTTTAATATTATTAAAGCAAGAAGAGAATCTGCAGAATTAATACAAAAATGTTATAGAAGTAAGAAAAAATTTTATAATTAAAAAATAGAATATAAAAATATTTGTTTATTTAAAAAATATAAAATTTTAAATGAAATTATTGAAAATAGAAAGAAAGCAGCAAAAACAATTATTGAATCATTAAAAGATTATTTATATAGAATTAAAGTACGCAAATTAATTGAAAAATTAAAAACTTGTTATACAATAATCCCAAATATTAAAAATTCAAATGATTTAAAAATATGTATTTTCATCGGAAACGATAAAGAAAAAATTTATAAATTAAATTATTGTCCAATTAGAAAAGAATATGTTTTTGATATTCAAAGAAGTATGATTAAAAGATTAAAATATAAATTTTATTTTATTTCAAAAGGAAAAAAAACAATTTCTAAAAATTATCAAATTATAGGAACAATAAATGGAAAATATAATATAATTGATTTTTTAGATATTCAAAATTTAGAATTTAGGTTAGAAGGTTTATACGATAAGGAAATAGAATATTATTATTATTCTAATTCAAGTTCAGAAACAACTTCAACTTCAACTTCAAATGATAATTTATATGAAATGAAAGGAGAAAATAAAGAAGTTAATTTATTTAATTTAAGAAATGTTAAAAGTAAAGTTGAAATAAAAAGATATCAAATTCCAAAAGTTAAATCTATTTTAAAACAAAGAAATTTTAATAGAGGAAAATCATTTAAAAAAGTAGTATTTGGGAAAACCGAATCTTCGTATTAAAGTAATTTTGTACGTTTTATAATAAAAAGTTTTTTTAATTGATATTGTATCATTCATTATATTTATAAATAAAGCAAAAAAAAGTAACTTTGTAGTAATTTATAAAGTAAAAATTAAAGATTTGATTTAAATAAATTTACATGTATTGATTATATAACAATTTAATATAATATAATGTAAATAAACAAATTTAAAAAAATTTATTCATTTTTTATTTTTAAAATGAAATAAAAATATTATCTTCCAAAGTTAAATTTTTTTTAAAATTAATTTTATGTATTCAATATTTTGTTTTATAAATTATTCCATTTTTTAATTTGGAATTTTTAAATTTTATATGTTTTGTTTTGGTGTTTTGTTTTGAAAGGTTGGTTGTTTTTTAAATTATGTTTGGGGATTAATGTTCATCAACTTTTTTAAAGATTTTAAGATTAACTTTAAAAATATTTAATTTATTTAATTCATCATTTTTTAATTAAATTTAAAAAATTTGATAAATGAAAAAAAAAAAATTTCTAAGTGCATATGGAGAAGCAAGTAGAAAAAAACAACAAGACCTATTAATAAATTATAATAACGTTAAAAAAAAGACATTAGGAAGAAAAAGAAAAAGACTAAAATATTCAAAAAAGAAAAATAAAAATAATTACGATTATTCTCCTTTAAAAAATATAAACAATAAAAAAATATTTTCAGAAGAAGAAGAAAAACCAAATGATAAATTAAATATAAACAATAACAAAAGTTCAGAAATTTCAGATTTTGAATTTAATAAATTAAATAATTCTCAAGATACTTATTCATATAATAATACAATAAGTGATATATTAAATAATTCTAATTTTTCTTTAAATGAAAGTGAAGAAGAAAATAATAATTTAAATAAAGATAAAACTGCTCCTTGGCTTTCTCAAAAAACAAAAAATTTAAATGGAATATTACGATTACATTATGAAATATTAGATTTTTATGAATATATTAAACCAAATATTGAAGAAAAAGAAATAATAAATGAAATAATTAAAACAATAAAAAATTTAATTAAAACTAATTTCAATAATAAATATACAGTTAAATTATTTGGTTCAAATTCAACTGATTTAAGTTTACCTAATTCAGATATTGATTTATGTATTTTTCCCAAAAATAATTCAAATATAAAAAACATTTTACCAGCTTTACAAATAAATATATTAAAACAAATTCAAAAAATTTTATGGAAAACAGATAAATTTATAAATCCTCAATTAATAAATGCAAAAACTCCAATAATAAAAGTTAAATATAATTATTCAATTTTAATATCTTATGATATTGATATTTCATTTGGACATAAAAATGGTTATGCAGCAACAAAAATAATAAATAAAATATTAGACAATTATCCTTATATAAAACCAATAATTCTTTTATTAAAATATTTTCTTAAACAAAAAAAACTAAATCAAACTTATACAGGAGGAATAAGTTCATTTTGTTTATTTTCATTAGTTTATGCATATATATTATATTTAAATAAGGAAAGAAATAATAATTCAATTTTAACCTTAGGAAATATATTAATAGGTTTTTTAGACTTTTATTGTTTTAAATTTAATTTTGAAAAAGTAGGAATTAGTATAAGATATGGAGGATTTTTTTATAAAAGAACTGAAAAAAAATTTAATGATAATTCACATAATGGAAAAAATAATGGTTTATTGTCCTTAGAAAACTTCCAAGATATTGAACAAGATGTTGGAGGAAATTGTTTTCGATTTTCTGAAGTTTTAGGTTGTTTCAAATTTATGTATAATCAATTAAAAGTTTGTAATAATGATAATGAAGAAAGTTATTTATTAAGATTTTTAGATAAAGATAAATTTTTATCTAAAAGAAAAATATCTATATCTTAAAATTAAAAGATAAATAATTAACAGTATTATTATAAATATAATTTTATATTTTATTAAAATAAATTCAGAAACAATTAAACTTTTATTCATTTAAAAAAATATAAAACAATGAATAACTTAAGTTAAATAAATAAACAGAAAAAGCAAAAGATGAATTAATCAACATATAATCATTAAAAAGAAAAAAAAAGACGAAAAAGCCTCAAACAATATGAATAATATAAAAAAATAAGGAAAAACAATTTAAATAGATATTTTAAAGTTACTAGAAAATATGATCAGAAATAATATTAAATATAAAATTAAAAGAAGTTAAAAAATTTGATTATAATAAAGATTATGAATTATTTCAAAAAAATCATTCTAAAAAAAGTAAAAAATTATAATCAACATAAGTTTGAGAAATGGTGGTTTTATAAATATTACTAATATAATTCATTAAAAAATTTAATTAAGTTTATTAAATATATAATATTTAATTATAAACAATATTTCACTTTTCATTTACAATTTCTAAAACCCATTTATAACTTTCAATTATTATTCTTAAGAATAATTTTTAAAGTAATTGTTTTTATTTACTTTATTTTATTTTACTTTTTTTTTATTTTTCTTATTTTCTGTTGATTTTTTATCTAAATTTGATTTATTTATTTCTATCTTTTTTTCATTTTCCTTTTCTTTTGAATTTTCTAAAAGACTATTTTTATGATTTTTGTTTTTTTTATTTTCTTCTGATTCTGTAAATATATCTTCAAACACTTTTTTAAGTAATTTTAATTCTTTTGTTATTAGATTATTTTTATCTTCTAATTGAATTTCATTATTTTTTTCTTTATTTATTTCATTATTTAATTCATTAATTTTTCTTTTTAAATTTTGAATTTCAAGTATATTTATATGAATTTGTTTTTCGTAATTTTTAGAAGAAATAATATAATTTTTGTTTTTGGTTTCAGATTCTTTTAATGAATTACTTAAAGATAATTTCTTATTTGTTAATTCCTTTTCATCAACATTAATTTTATGATAATAATCTTTTTTTTCATTGAAAACATTTTTAAATTTTCTTTCAAATTTTTCTAAAGCTTTTAAAGGGATAAAATTAATCAAAGCACTTTTTTCTTCCTTTTTAAAAAGAGAATGATTTCTTGAAATTTTTGCATTTGAATATTCTTCACTTTTATATTCATTATATAATGATTCAATTAATTTTTTATTTATTATATTATTTAAATTTGATTTCCTTCTTAAATCTAATTCTGAATTTGATTTTTTTAACAATTTTTTTTTTATCTCTAATTCTTGAAATATATTTTTTTTTTTTGTTAAAATCTTTTCTTTTATTTTATCAACATCTATTCTTCTTAATTCTGATTTATTTTGATTATGAACTAAATATAAATATTCTATTTTTGTTCTTTCTAAAATTTCTAAATATTTTTTTTTTATTATTTCACAATCTGAATGTTTAGAATAAAATAATTGTAATTCTTTAACTTCTTTTTTTAAATTAATCAGTTTATGATTTAATTCAAATAATTTTACTTTTAATTCTTCTATTTTCGAATCAAATATCATTAAATTGTATGTTTCATCTAAATTACTTTTTGAATATAAATTTCCTTTTATAAAACTTTCAATATTTGATATTTCTTTTTCAATATTACTTTTTGATTTTTTTAAATTATCTATTTGTTTATTTTTAATATTAGTTAATTGTTTATAAGAAGAATAATCAAAAATTTCATTTATTTTTTTCTTTTTTTTAAATGCCATTTTAGGAAAATCAAAAGGATTTATTCTACTATATTTTCCATTAACATGTGTTTTTATTTTTGTTAATTCATTAAATCTCTTTTTATTGTCTTTGAACAATTTAGAAAGAGTATTATCTAATTTTGATATTTCTAAATTAAATTTTTCTGAAATTGGTTGAAATTCTTCTTCTTCTTTTTCAATTTGTAAAATTATTTTATTTAATTTTTCTTCTAATTCTAAATTTAAATTTATTAACTCTTTTAAATTTTCTTTTTTTTTTTCTATTAACTCATCAACCTCATTTTCTGTTTGAAAATAATCATCATTTATTAATTGACTTTTATTTTCCATTTCTTCAATATTTTCATTTAAATTATTATTTTTTATTTCATTTGATTTTTCAGTATTATCATTATTTTCTTCTATAATTTTATTTTTTTCATTTTCTTCATTAATTATAATAGTATTAGTACTTTCTTCTTTTTCATTTTGATTATTAATTTCTTCTTTTTTGTTTTCGGTGATTTCTGTTTTTTCATTATTTATTTTTTCTTCTTTTTTCTCTATTTTATCTTTGTTTAAATTTGGTTCAATAACTTTTTCTTTTTCTTTTTCTTTATTTATATTTTGATTTGTAATTTCTATTTTATCGTTAATTAAATTTTGATATATATTGTTTATTTTAACATTTTTTTCAGATTCATTATGTTTTATTTTTTCATTTATTTTATTTTCAATTTCTTCTTTTATTGTTTTATCTTTTATTTTGTTTTCATTTCTATTCACTTGATAACTTGATTCATTAACTTTTTTAATGTCTTTTTTTTTATTTATTTTTTTTTTTAATAATAAAAGTCCATCCATTTTATTATTTAAAAATTATAAGTTATATTTATAATCTTAGTGATATAAAAATAAACTAATTTTTTGATAAAATAAATGATTAATAAAATAAAGATACAATAGATAAATATGTATAAACTAATTGTTTAAAATATTTTACAACCTTCGCAACTACAATTTTTTTTTTGTTCATTTTCTTCTTTTCCTTTATTAATTAAATTATCATATTGTTTTAATTCATTTAAATAATTATTTTTTTCTTTAGAATCTTCTTCATTTTTAACATTATTAAAAGCTTTTTTAAGTAAATCTTCTCCATCTTTAAAAGCTCTTTTAGAAATATATAATTTAATTAAATTTAAATATGCTTCATGAAAATTACAATTAGCTTCAATTGCTTTTAAAAAATTTCTTTCAGCTTTTTTTTCTTGACTTAATTGAACATAACAAAGACCTTTAAAATTAAAAGCTTCAGTATTATTAGGTTCTAAAGAAGTACACATTGTAAAATATTCAATTGCTTTTTTATATAATTGAATTTCAATACAACATAAACCCATATTATAATATGTTTCTGCTTTTGGTATATATAAAGAAAATTTTTCATAATAAAACAAAGCTTCTTTATAATGTTCATTGTTTTGATAACAGATACCTAAATTTTCATATATTTCTATTACATTTTTATAATGATATTCCAAGGATCTTATATATAATTCAATTGCTTCTTCATATTTTTTTTCATCTTGAGATATTCTACCATAATAATATAATACATTTGGATTATTTGAGTTAATTTTATTTATTTTATTTAAACAATCCATTAATTCATTTTTTTTATTTTTCATACAATATAATGTTTTAATTTTTATCACTAAAGATTCTTCATTAGTTTCATCAATTTGAAGAGATTTATTTATATAATTTAATGAATTATTATAATCTTCAGAAATAAAGTATATTTCAGCTTTAATATTTAACATTTCTTTCTCAGAAAATTTTGATTTAATAATATTTTCAGCAAATAATAAAGCATCATTAATTTTATGAATGTAAGCAAGAGAAAGTGCCTTTCCTCTATAAGCTTCAATTTTACTTTCTTTTGGAAATTTCTCTAAAATATTATTATATATTTTTAATGATTCATTATGATGATGCTTTTTTTCATCTTCTCTTGCTATTGATATTAATTGTTCATATGTATAATCAATATTTTCTTTATTTTTTTTTTCGAATTTATCAATATCTTCCGCATATTCACTACTATTTATAAAAGAACGAGAATTTAAATCATTTGTTTCTTTATAATTTAATAATTCTTTACTTGTTACTTCCTCTTTTGAAACTTTTTTCCCATTATGTGTTATTATTATTATACTACTTCCATCATCATTTGATGAATTAATCAGTTCTTTTGAATTTTTTAGATTAGACATCTATAATTATTTATTCATAAAATTTTTTTATATTTAATTAAAAATATATATAATAAATTATAGGTAAAAGATTTTATAATAAATTTTATATTTATTATTGAATTCTTTATCTCTCTTTAATATTATTGATTTTATATTAAAAATATAAAAGTTTTTCTAATTATATTTGAATGATAAAAAACAATTTAAATAATGACATTTAATAATTAATGTTTTTCCTAATTATTATCTTAAAGTACGCTAAATTTATCAAACATATTTTCTTCATTAGAATAACCTTCAACAGGAAAAGGTGAAGGCATATTAATAAAAATATTACTAGAAAAAAATTCTTGATCAATAGTTAATTTAAAAGCATCATCTATTAATCTAGGTAATAACATTCTAATTAAAGGAGAACTAAATTCTAATCCAGGATTAGTATTAATTTCAATTAAAAAGGGATTAAAGTTTTCATCAATCATAAAATCATAACCAAATATTTCAAAACAATTTTTTCTATTCATTAAATTTATTCTTTGTTTAGCAGCTCCAGCAGTAATTCTTACAATTTTACATATTTTAGGATAAATCATTTTTTTAAAATTAACATTAATATTATTATCTTCAAATTGTTTTTGTAAGTCTTTAAAAGGAATTTCATTTCCAATTTCTATTTTACTAAATTCAGCATTATGTTTTTGAACACTATAATTAGTTAAATGAATATATAAATCAGTTGAATTTGAATCATATTGTTCACAAGTTGCTTTTAAATGACCTTCTTTAAATACATAAACAAAATCAGGTTGATTTCCAATAAATAAAACCCATAATCTAATATCAAATTTTCTTCCATGATATAATAAAGGTTTTTCTATATATTTTTGTAATATTATTCTTTTACATTTTCTCTTTTTACCATATAAATTATCCATTTTATAATGTTCTTTTATTTTCATTATATCATTTTCTATTTTTTCCAAATCACTTTCTACTTTTATACACATTCCTCTATTTAAATTTACTGCTTTTAATATCCATAAATTTTTTCCTTCATAATGAGTTTGTGGTATTGTTATTTTTTGAGAAGTTCCTACTTTTTTACTTATATATGTATTAAATAAATCACTGTATTTATTATTTCTTTTTTCATTACCCCCATTAGCAATATATTTCTCTATATTATTATACACATTTTTAAATTGTTCTATTTGATTTTTTAAATCTTCTTTTTTTAATTCTAATATAATTGTAAAAGGGAAAAAAGAAAATAAATTATATGATTTGTTCTCACAATGTTTTAATAAAGTTAAAAATAAATGTTTTTTATTTGAAATAACTTTATGATATTCTAAATGATTAACATATTGTCTATTATTTTGTGCATTATTATAATTAATATCTTTACTTAAAGGACTCCAAAATAAATCAGAATAAGTTTTAAATTCAGTTTCAGCCCAAATTTTATTTCTATATTCAAAACATTGTTCTATTAATCTAGAATTATTTCCTCTTACAATATGATAAGATAATTTATATGTTGGAGATGATTTTTTTTTAATTGGATTTAATGAAATTTTTTTTTGAATTTTTTGAGTTAATATATTTTGAGGTGATAAAGAACGAGATAATATTTTTTCGTCTTTTTCATTTATTATATTTTGAGATAATAACTTTTTTATTTTTTTTATTTTTGTATTTTCTGTTTTATTTTCTTCAATTGGAGGTTTTATTATATTTATACTTTGAACAGATTTACTTAAATTATTTTGGGATAATGTTAATTCATTTATTTTTTTATTATCATTGGATTCTTTCATTAATTGCTCTATTTGTTTTTTTTCTTCCATTTCCATTATTTTTCTTTTCCTTTTTTCTTCTAATAATTCTAACATTAATAAACGTCTTTTTAAATCATTTAATTTTATTTCATCATTTTCTTGGCTTTGTAATAGTTTTAAATTTGAAGTAAATATATCTATTTCTCTATTTTTATTTAATAATGTAATATTTGGTTGAATATTAGTTTCTATCATTTTTTTAATAATTAAATATAAATTAAATTTATAATTCTTAGTTTTCTAAAAAAAATGTTTTGAAATATTATATTTCCAAAGAATCATTTATTTTATTAAGTTTTAAAAATTAAATTAATTAAATACCAATAAATTTGATAGATTTATTTTTTATATATTTTATTTACAACTAAATAATTCTATTATGGCAATATTAAAATCATAAATAATGCCAATATTTATATTATTAAAATTCATAAATCCACTTTTAAGATTTTAAAAATTCTTTTTTAGTATTTTTTTTTCGCATTCTTTATCAAGATTTAAACTTTTGCAATGAGGACAAATTTTCGTTCTTAGAATTTCTAAAATATTATTTAATTCTTCTTTTAATGAAAGATTTTCTTTTATCATTGCTGAATAAACTGATTTATTTCTTTCTCTATATTTTTTAGCATTTTCTCTGTTTTTCATTTTTGAATATTCATTATTTTGAATTTTCTTTGGTTTTTTTTTACTTTTATTTTTTTCTTCGGATTCATTATAATTTAAATGAGAAGAATCAATTTTTTTATTTATAAAATCTTTTTTTTCAAAAAGACAATAATCAATTGAATCATCTTTAAAAATTCTAAAATTATTTATTGATTCAGTTTCTATTATTTGAAAACAATCATCATTTTGCATTTAATACTTTATAGGTGTATTTCAATTATAAAAAATAAATCAATTATTCTTAAAAAAAAGAAAAAAAATAAAAAAAAAAAAAAAAATAATATTATATATAATTTTAAAAAAATATTATTTACTTTTTACCTAATTTCCTTTTAGCTTCTTCAATTTTTTTTCTTGCTAATTCCCTTTTTTCAGCATATATATCAGAAATAGTTTGTTTAACTTTAGCTTTGCATTTATGATCAGATTCTATTTTATGTTGTAAACAAAATAATCCTTTACAAAAAGGACATTCAATAGGTTCCATATTTTTTATTTCTCCTTTACAAAAATCACATTTTTTAATTTGATAATTAAATTCAATATTTTTCTTTTTTTCTTCTTCTTCTTCTTTTACAAAAGGACATGAAACTTCATTATGATAATGCTCTTTACATAAATTTTTTTTACATCTTCCACAATAAAAATTTAAATAATCTTTTTGCTTACATAAAGGATAATCACTATAATTTTATTTTAGTTTTTTTACCAATGTTTTCCTATGTTGTTATCTTCCATCTTAATTTTATTTAAAATAATAAATTTATAAAAAGTATATTATTATTATTTTTATTATTTTTTTAATCAATAACAATTTAAAAAAAAGAAATTAAATTATATAAGAAAAATAAAAAAATCTTTTCTAAAGAAATCTTAGTATCAACCTTATTATTCTTTTTTAATGTTGAAGAATTAAAATTTTTTTTAATATAATTTATAAATATTATATTCATTTATTTTGCTTTTATTAAATATAAATAATAATAATTTAATTAGAAAATAATAATATTATTTAATGGCAGAAAAGGAGAACAAAAATATAAAAAAGAATTATTAAATAATCATTTTATCAACAGATTTAATATATTCTGTTCTTATTCTTTTTAAATATTAGAATAGTTTTTATTTTGTCTTTCTCTTTTATGATTTACATAATTTAATTCATTTAATTTAAAAGAAATATTTTGAAGAGATTCATTTTTTTCAATATTTTTACAAGATATACATTTACACATTTTATTACATACAGTTTTATTTTTATAACATTCACAATATTTTTTCTGGCAATTATTTTTAGTACATTTACAAATTATTTCATTTGAATTATTAAGGTTTTTAGATTGAGATTTAATATATAATATTTGTTTTATTTTCTCAATTTTTTGAATATTATTTTCATTATTTAAGCAATTATTACATTTACAATTATCACAATATTTTCCATTTGAAAAACATTCACAATAATTCTTTAAACATTTTGATCTTTTACATTTACATTTTATATTTTTTATTTTCTTTTCTTTTACTTTTTCTATTATTTTTTTAATATCTTTATCAATTGAATTATTAATACTTTCATTGAATAAAATGTTATTGTTAAATAATTTCAATTTGAAAACATTTTCTCCTTTTTTTTGTTCACTCCAAAGTTTATTGATTATTTTTTCACTAATAATTAAAATTAATTATACCTTTTTTCAAAAATTAAATTTGAATTATGAAAATTTGAATTAAGTAATTTAATCGAAAATTTACTTTGATTATTTGAATTATTACATTCTAACTTTTTTGAAAATGAATTATTAATTTTAGAATCAAATATTAGTTTTGTATCTTGATTGTAATTTGAAAAATTTGAGTTTAACATTTGACTCATAAAATTTTGAGATGGTGAGATTGATAAACTATTATTAAATATTTTTTTTGAATCAATATCAATTAATTCATTGTCATTTTTAAAAATTGATTCTTCAAATTGTGAAAAATTTTTTTTAATGTTTGTTGAATTTTTATAATTATTAGACATTTAAGATAAAAATTAATTCTCCTTTTCATAAAGGAAATTATAAAAATCAAATATTCAAAAAAAATTTTAATTTATATTTTAAAAATAATTTATTTATTGTTTTCTTTAAATGTTTAATATATAAAATGTTAAATATTATATTAATAAATTTCTAATAATTATTTATGATTTTGATTAAATTAAATTTTAATAATGAAATATTAACCGAAACAATATTAAAAAAATATCTAAAATTCAATAAATAATTGTTAATCTAAATTTTAAAATTACCATTTTTAAATAAATTATGCTTTGAGTTTTACATCAGAGTTAACATTATTTGTTGAATCGACTGAACTACAACAACAACTACTTTTTTTCCTATTTTTCTTAAATGTATCATAATAATTAGGTAATAAATCTTTAACATGAAAATCTTTTATTGAATTATTAATTTCAGTTTTTCTCGTTTTATTGTTTTTCCCATTAATAATTTTTAAAAGGTTATTTTTTGCATCAATTTCAAAATAATCTTGTATTTTACTTCTTTCAAAATTATTTGTTGGTTCGAATTCTTGATAATAAACTTTACATTGTTTTATACTTAAATCCATTAATGATTCAATAGATTTTAAAAATTCATTTACATGAGAAATAACTATTTTAATTTCATTAAATTTAAAATAACAAGCATTCTCATCATTAGGTATTATTAAATAACCTTCAAAATTATTTTTTTTTGAATAATCTTGACATAAAACAAATCCTTTTTCAAGAAAAAAAAGAAAAATAGTATATTTTTCAATATATATTTTAGAATCATATAAATATAAATCATTAACTTGTTTATCAATTCTTTTCGTGATTATTATTTCTTCATTAGTGTGACCTGGAGTAAATAATTCAATACTGTTAATTTCAAAATTATTATTTTCCATAAGAACACCAATTTCAGTTGAATTATTACTACTAGGAAAAATATCTTTAGATAAAGTAATTTTATTTTTATCATTAATATTTTGGATAGAAAAATATTTATTTTTATTAAAAGATTCAGAAAAAATTTCTTTCTTTTTATTTTTCATTTCTACTTCAATTAAATCATCTTTAAAAATTATTTGTTCGCCATATTCAAATTCATATGAAGGACATTCACAATCATTATCTAAAAATTTTCCAAAAAAAAAGAAATTTCCATTTTTTAATAAACCGACATCTAAAGAAAATCCAGTTGCACTTGGATTTAAAGAAAATTTCATTATACCTAAATAAATTAATCCTTCACAATTTGTTATTCCAAAACCATTCATTATAATTTTTTTGGTTTCTCCTTTATATGTTAAAAAGTAACCATATATTACTTGAGAATTTTCTCCTATTAATAAACCTTTTTTTAAAGAATAATCATTGTTGAAATTATTATTTGATAATATACTAGATAATATAATATATAATTTTTCATTTTCTTCATTTTTTATTAAAGTTTCACCAAAGAAATTAAATTTATTTTGATTACATCGAAATTGTTCTTTAATTTGAAAATTTTTTATTTTTGAAATATAAGGACTTTGGAAAAAATATAAAACAAGGAAATTCTTAATCATTGTAGTAACTTTATGATTGGAAATATTTTGAGCAATATAGTCAAACCAATCATAAGTATAATTATCAATTGAAGTAATTAAATGTCCAATAACTTGATGAACTTCAGAAGCAGAATTAGAAAGAAATGAATCACAATTATGGCAATAATAAAAATAAACTTTAGTTAATGGTTTAACATCAATATTTAAATTACCATATAATGATATTATTCTTTGTATTATTTTATTTTCTATAAAATTATATTCATTTGGAAGTTGAATTGTAGTCATTTGATCAATTGGACATTTATCTCTTTCTCTTTTTAACATATCTTTTAAACATTTTTTACATATTGTGTGACCACATTCTAAAGATACCGCCACATTTTGTTCGTTTTCGTAAAATTGCTCCATACATATTTGACATGATAACCCATCCAAAGATAGAAAATCCTCCATATTATCTTTTTTTTTTCTTTTTATTTATTAAATTATTGTTATTATACGTTTTGGATTTTTTTTTATTACTTATTATTATAAGCTTATTTGTAGGGTTTTAGTTTAAATTTTATTATTTAATAATTTAAGATTCTTTTTATTTTATTATTTATATATTATATTAATAATATATTTTTATTTTATATATTAAATTGTGATTATTTTAAAAAAATATTGATAAAATTAAAAAATTTAAAATGAGTGAAAATAAAAAAACTACTTTAGAAAATCAAATTACTTCAATGATAAATCAAATGTTAAATGAAGACAAAGGAGATGAAGATCAATTATGTTTTAGTGATGAAGAGGATGAAAAAGATGACATAAATCAAAATATAAATTTAAATAATCAAAAGAAAAAAAGAGTATGTTTTAATGATGATAATATAAGAAAAAATCAAAGAAAAGAAAAAAAATTTCAAACTGTGAATTTACATAATAATAATTTTCCAATTGTTAATCCATTACTAAATCACAGAAATTATTTTCAAACTCAAATTATACATAATCCTTTTAATTTTAATAATTTTTTAATGAACTCTTTACCAAACAATAATTATATTCTTCCAAATTATATGATAAATAATATGAATAATATTAATCCAAATAATAATAATTTATCAAATATATTAAGTAATAATTTTCATAGAGCAGAAAAAAGAAAAGCAACTTATGATGTGAAAAATAAAGATATTCACATTGATAATAAAGATATAAATAATAATAAAAAATTTGGTTCTGTTGTTTTTCCTAAGGAAACAAATTTAAAAGCTGAAATTGCTCTTTATGAATTAAAAAATATATTATTTAAAACAGATAAAATAGACCATTTCATTTATAGTAAAATACAAGGAAATTTTGTTAATTTAATAAAAACTCATAAAGGAAGTAGAATATTTCAAAATTATTTAAAAAATACTCATTCAGATATTCTTCATCAAATATTTATAGAAATCAATCCTCATTTAAAGAATTTATTAATAGACCCATATGCAAATTATTTTTGTAGAAAATTTTTCACTTATTTAAATCAAAAAGACAGAATAGATTATTTGCAAAGCATAGAAAATTCTCTAATTAAATTAAGTTCAAATAATATAGGAACATATCCAATTCAAGGTATAATAGAACATTTAGGTTCAAAAGTAGAAAAAAATATAATAATAAATGCAATTAAAGATCATATAGAAAAATTATCAATTGATCCTTATTCATGTCATGTTATAGAAAAAATCTTATCGTGTTTTGAAGAAGAATATATTTCTTTCATTTATGATTATATATCTCAAAATATTTTAAAATTAGCATATAATGCTAATGGTATTTGTTTAGTGAAAAAAATAATAACTTTTACACATAAAACTAAAATTCATGAACAAATTAAAAATATAGTTGAAGAAAATTCAATGGAATTAATTAAACATCCTTATGGAAATTATGTTATTCAAGTATTAGTTGATAGTTGGGATTTAAATGAAGTGAAAGAAATATTAAAATTATATGATAAACAATTTACTTCATTATCAATGGATAAATATTCTAGTAATGTTATGGAAAGATGTATTGAAAAAAGTGATGAAATACTTTCACAATATATTAATGAAGTTTGTGAAAGTGGAAAAATTTTTGAAGTTATGAAAAATAATTTTGGAAATTATGTTATTCAAAAAGCTCTTAAATTATGTTCTGGAAATGATAGAAGAAAATTAGTTATTGAAGTTAGTAAAAATATATTTAAATTAAATGATAAGAAATTAATTTCTAAATGGAAAAATTTAGTTATACCCCATTTAGAAGTTTTAAAAATTGAAGAAAATACTTCTTCAAATAAAAAAGGGAATTTAGATGATAATGATATTAATAATATTAATTTTGAATCTATTGTATAATTCTTTTTCTTATATTTGTAACTTTTTTTCAAATTTGATTTCATAATTTTATTGGTAATTTTAATCATTCTGGTATGTTAATGCTCAATTTTATAATATATAATTATTATATCATTATTAAATATTAAATTTGTTTTTTTATTTATTAACAATTTATTAATAAATTCAAAAAATGTAATGATAACATTTTGATTTTGTTTTCAAATAAAATAAATAATAAAATAAAAGTTAAATATCTTTAATACAATAATAAGAATATTTAGCACATATTATAATCTTTACTAGATTCATAAGTTTAACTATAATACTTTAGAATGAATAAGAATATTGTTGTCTTATTACTTCTATTTTAGATTTAATTCATCATCATTATCTTTTTCTATGAATTTTTTTTTCAATTATAATATTTACAATCATATAATTTATATCTTAAATTTATTCTAGTAAGATTTATATTTTTTCATTTGTTTTTTTAAAATGATATTATAAATATTATTTTAGTTATCCTTAATTGTTTATTTTTTCAAGTATTGTTTTAATTGTTGATGAATAAATTTAATTAAAAATATTTTTTTTAAAAATAATAAAATGAATGATGATTTTGTAATTAATACAGAACCTCCTATTCAATCTAATATTAATGATATTAATTTACATATTTTATTACAAAAATGGAGAGATAATATGAGAGATGAAATTAATTGTTTATTATTTTTAAAATTTAAAATAAATCATGAAAATAATAATTTTGATAATAATATTAAAGAAAAATATTCAATGATTCTAAAAAAACTAGAAGATTTATGTACACAAGAAATAGATTTAATAAATGAAGGTTTAATAAATATTAAAGGTTCAGAAAATTTAAAAAATAATCCAGATAACAAAGTAATAAATAGTGTTTTATTTGATCAAATTGAATATATAAGGAAAAATTATAATAAAATAATAGAAGGAATAAATAATACTTTAATATCATCAATAGATTTATTTTCTTTTTATAAAGAATATTATAATAAAAATATAAATAAAAATGAATTAAATATTAGTATAAAACCATTTTCAATTTCTAAAATAGAAATACCTCAAATTTCTTTAAGAGAAAATGAAAAAAATTCAGATGATTTAATATCAGAAATTCAACATGATATATCTGATGTTGTAACAGATAATTATTATTTATCTAATTTTTCCAAGATTAATACTTCAAATATTTTAAGTGGATTAGCCTCAAATCAAAGTGAAGCTTCTAAAAAAGTTTTATCTAAATTTAAAAGTTTATTAAAATTGACTAAATATAAACCAAAAAAAAAATATCAAAGTGATTTAACTGAAATTATGAGTAATAAAGATATAGATGAAGATAATGTTAATGAATATGAAGAAAAAAATGCTCCTTATAGACAATTATCTTTTGAGATTATAGAAATTAATAAAGTAATTAAAAATTTAAAAGATCAAATCTACTTTAATTGTATTATGGATAATGAAAAAAAAACTTTTGAAAAAATGAAAGAAGATAATATTAATTTAAATGATGAATTTAATAAACTAAAAGATAATTTAAAACTTTTAGATATTAATTATAAATTTTTACTTAAAAAATTATCTGATGTCGAAGAAGAACAAATTTATTTACAAAATGAAAATAAAAAATTAATTGATTATATTGAAGAAAGATATATTAATAAAAATATTAAACAAAAACCAAAAAATAATCAAAAATATTTAATACCAAATTCAAATCAAAAAATATTAACTAGTTTAGGAACAGAAAGTAAATCAAGTTTAGAAATGTTTAAAAATATTGATAAAAATCTAGAAAAAAATAATATATGATTTAAACTAATTTTTTTTATTGTAATGAATAATACAATTATTTTATTTATTTTATACAAATTTATTTTTAAAATTAATACATTTAATGTTAAATAAATATGGGAAATTTGGTGAAAAATACTGAAGAACAAATTATTTCAAAAACAAACACAAAAAAAGAAATTAAATTTTATGATTCAAATGTGAATTTTAAAATTGAAGAACAAAACAATATATATAATCCAGAAAGTAAAATAATTATCCCATATGATGCAACATCAAATATTTTTTATATGAATGATAATATTGCTAAAATTCAAAGTGTTTTTAGAGGATATATGAAAAGAAAAGAATTTAAATCTAATTTCTTTGAAAAAAAAAATATAAATCATAATCAAACAATAAAAGAAGCTTTTACACAAACTTCATCAAATCAAAATAATTTAGACATAGACAATAATAATAACACAAATATAAATAATGAATTAAATATAGAAAAAAATAAAAATAATTCAGTATTACAATTACTAAACAATAATATAACATTAATAAAATCTGCAAAAACCTTTTTTTCAATAAATCAAAATGAACCATCAAACTCAAATTTACTTCAAAAACCAAATACAATCGAAAATGAAATAATAGGGAATTTCGTTTCAAAAAATAGTAAATCTTTAAAATATAAAGGAGAAAAAGACAAAACAACACATCAAAAAAATGGTTTTGGTATAGTAGAATGGGATGACAAAAGTAAATTAAAAGGTAATTTCACAAATAATAAAATAAATGGAATAAGTAAATTTTATAATAAAGAAAAAGAAGGAACATTCATAGGATATTATAATGAAAATTATCCAGAAGGATATGGATATTATAAAACATTAAATTTTAAAGTAGAAGGTTTTTGGGAAAAAAATTTATTAATAGGAATAGGAATAATTAAATATACTGATGAATCAAGTTATGAAGGTGAATTTGTAAATAATAAAAAAAATGGTATTGGAACTTTTAAATGGCAAGATGGAACTATTTATAAAGGAGAATTTAAAGATAATAAATTAACTGGAAATGGTATGATATTATATAATGATGGAAGAATTTATGAAGGAGAAATATTAAATGGTCATATGAATGGTTATGGAATGTTTAAATGGAAAAATGGTGATATATATATTGGAAATTATATTAAAGATATTAAAAGTGGTTTTGGTATTTTTATTTGGCAAAAAAAACCTTTAATTGCTTTTGCTGGATTTTGGGAAAAAGGAAAACAAAATGGAATTGGAGTTAAAATCAATGATAATATATTAAAATATGGTATTTGGAAAGATGGGAAAAAAGATAATTGGATTAATTATTCTGATGTTGGAAAATATTTTAGTAATGATAAAAAGAATTATGAAAAGAAATATGAGAAATTAATTGGAAAAAAAATTCTTGAGTTAATTCATAAATTAGATATTGAGTAATGTTTTTTTTAACTGGCTATTAGTAATTTAAATTATTTGTATGTTTTATTTTCTTTAGGAAGATTCATTTTGTTATTGTCTTTGTTTATAATAAAATAATAAAAATAAATTGTAAATTTAAAATAAAAGGGAAAAGGAAAAAGGTTTTATTAAATAATATAAAAATAATAAATTTGGTATTTATTAACCAAATAAAATTGATATTAAGATTAATTTGGAATTATTTTTATTTAAAATTAAAAATATTAAATGATTATCTTTGTTAAATTTAATTATAATAACCATTAATTTATTACTTAAAAACAGAAATGAATTAATAATTATAAATATAATATATTTTTATAAATATAACTCATTAATTTTCATTTATTTTTTTCTTCTTATTATTTACTTTAAAAGATACATTTTTTTTTGAAAAAGGGATTAAACGGAAACTATTATTTCCATATACTTTATTAACAAAAGAAACTGGATTTGTTTTTCTTGTAATACTAATATTACTATTACTATTATTATTTGTTCTACATTTTAACTTTTTATTTTCATATTTAATTCTTTCAGAATTTATTTTTCTTCTTGATTTTGGTTTAAGAGAATTAACATATGAACTTCCTTGACTATAAGTTCTTCTATTTTTTGGTTTTTCAATTGAAATATTTTTTGTCTCTATTTTATCCTTTTTTTCTTTTTCTTCATTTTTATTTTTTGATAATGTGAAAAAAATAGATAATAAATTTTTCTTATTATTTGACATAATTTCTCTTTTTTTTAATTCTTTTTCATTATTTTTTTTCTTTAATTTATTTACAGTAATAAATATTTTTTGTTTATTTTCATCACATAATTTTTTATCATTTAAATTTTTGCTTTTCTCATAATTTAAATAATTTAATTGTTCTTTAATAGTTAAAAAATTAGTTTTTTTCCCATTATTTTTTTTATTTGAAAAATCAGATTCACTAATTAACATTTCACTTTTTTCTTCTTCAATAATATTTCCAGTTTGGATATAATCATTTTTATTATTATTATTATTATCTCCTAAAGCAAGAAGATAAGAAGGAGTAGCATTTTCTTCTTTATCTTTTTTAAATTTTAATGTATTTATTAAAGGAATAAAACTTTTATTTGATGAATTTTTCATGTTGTTCATTTCAATTTGTGCATAAATATTATTTGGAATATTTTCATCTGTTTTTACTATTATACTTCCATTTATTTCTTCTTCATATGATGGAAATGATATATTATTATTATATTCATTTGTGTAATAATTAATTAATGATTGTTTATCTTCTCTATTTGTATAGTTTTTTATTGTTTCTTTATCTTCTACAATTTTTTCTTTTTGATTGTCTTCTTTTAAAATATCATCTAAAAATATAAATGACGCTGTTTTCCTATGAAAGCTTTCTCTTTTTGAAGGTTTCTTTTTTTTAATAGTTTTAGAAAATTCTTTACTTTCTAAATCACTAAATAAATTTATATTTAAATATTACTCATTTCTATTATCCATTTTTTAAAAATATCAAAAAAAAAAATATTTCCTTTTTTATATAAATTTTTTTATTTGTATTTCAAAAAAAAAATTAAATTATATATAAATATAATGATTAAAAATTAAGCAATACCTTGAGACTTATAAATTTCTAAAGTAGCTTCTAAATCTTGTCCTAAATAATCTCTTGCAATATCAATTTTATAATTTTCTCTTTTTATTTCTTGTGATTTTTTTTGAATAATTACAATAGCTCTTGATAAATTTTTTCTATCTTCCTCACATCTATTAATTAAATCAGGAAGAATTCTTATTTTAGATTTCATATCATTTATTTTGTTATTATAATCCATTATTTGATTTGAATATTCAACATTTTGCTCATTTAATCTTGATATTTCATTATTTAATTCATTTATTTCTTCTCTTAAATTTTTTATATCATCATCATTATTTTTATTTTCTAATTTCATTCTTTTAAAATTATAATTCATTTTCATATTTTCATTATTTACAAAAGTATTTTTTTCTTTTGTTAAATTTAATTCTTTCCCTGAACGTAATAAATTATTGTTTAAAGATTCAATATTTTCATTTAGTATATTTGATGTTTTTTCATATTCTTCATATTTTTCTTTTAATCTACTTAAATATTTATTTTCTAAATTATTTAAATTATTTTTAAAATCTTGAAGTGATTGAATTGAACTTTTTTTATTAAGTTCAAAAGTAAATTTATTTTTTTTATTATTATTTATTATTTTTTGTTGTGATTGAGAATGAGAAAGTTTAAAATTTGAATTATTAATACCATTATTAATACAATTATTATTCTGATAAATATATTGAGAAGAAGGACTATATTTTAATTTTTTACTTTTTCTTAATGAATCATCTAAAGTAGAATTAGATATAAAATTTTTATTTGGACTAAAATTATAAACATATTTAATTCCCTTCTTTCTTCCGTTTATATTTTGAATATTTTTTATTTCTGGTGAAATTTTACTGTTAGAAGTTCCTTCACTCATTTCAGATTCAATTGCTCCATTATATTTTGTATAACATAATGAAGATAAATATTTTAAATCCTTATATGAATTTGATATTGGTAAACTATCATTGTTTAATTCTGGTTTTTTTATTTTTTTATTTTTTTGAACTCTTAAACTTTTTAACATTTTTCTATTTATAATAAATTATATTTTATTTATTAAAATAAAATAATTAAATTATTAATTATATTATCTTTCAATTTTATTATTTTATTTTTTTCAACATTTTAGATATTAATTCATAAGGAATATCTCTATCATTTCTAGAAGTTAATGGATATTTTTTATTTATTTGAATATTTAATTTTTTCCTCAATTTACCTAAATTCATACTTGTTTCATGATATAAAGTATTAATTATATCATTATCATTTTTATTTGCTTGTTTAATTTTTGGTTTTGTTTTTTTTGAAACTAAAACTTTATTTTCTAAAGGAATAACTAAATTTTTCCCTTTATTATTAGAATTTACACTTTTTAAATTTGATAAATTTTTTTTTTCATTTCTTGATAATTTTTTGTCTATTAAATTATTATTAATATTATTATTATTACAGTTTATATTTATATTTAAACTTGGCTGATTATTATTATTATTCATATTATTTGAGTCGTTATTATTTGAAAATAATTGTTTTTGAATACTTATATGTAAATTATTTAATCCAGTATTTAAATCATATGAAATTTTATCTTTTCTTTTATTTTCAATATTTTTTTTTGTTTCTAAATTTGCATTTTTTGTTTTTAATAAATGAGAATTCGTATTAAATGGAATTGAAGGATTTCCATAAATTATATTTCTAATATTATTATATTTATATTTATTATTATTTTTATTAACAAAAACATTATTTAACTGAATATTATTTAATTGATGAAGATTTTTTTTATTTTGTTTATTTTGATTTGTCAAAGCATGTCCTAAATTTAAATTTAAGTTAATATTATAAATTGAAGAAGTTATATTATTATTAGTAATAACATTAATTGGTTGTGTAATAACATTTGTAAAATTTTTTTTCTTTAAACTTTTTTCAATGTTTGAATTACTTTTATTTTCTTTTTTGCTTTGTGAAGTATTAACTCTACTACTTATAGTATTTTTATTTGAATTTGTTTGAATGACTAAATTAGTTTTTCTCTTTTGTTTAATTACTTTATTTTGAGTTTTATTATTTTTTTTGATTCTTGGACTTATTTGTTTAGGATATTGAATAATTTTTAATAAACTTTCAATTGATTTATTCTTTTTTTCATTTGTTTTATTTGATTTATAATCAGTTTTTAAATTTATATCTCTTGAAGTTGTTGAAAAAAGTTTTTGAGTAATTAATAAATTATTAGGAAAATTAGTTTTTGGTTTTTGATTTATTTTTTTTTTTAAATTTGAAGATTTTTCATTTGTAAAATTATGATAAAGATTACTTAACTGTTGTCTATCACTATTATTATTTTGATAATTTTTTTCATCATTATTATTTGATTGAGAAGGAATATTTAATTTATTAATATTATGTAAATCTAATTTTTTCACTTCTAAAATTTTTCCAATTTTAGGAAGCTTAGTTTTATTATTTTCAACAATTATATTTTCAAAAGATTCATCTTTTAATTTTTTATTTTCTGTTTTTTTGATTTCATGATCTTTTAAATTAAATAAAGATTTACTAATTTCTAAATCATTAATAATAATTTCATGAGATTTATTTTTATTTTTTAAATCTTCAAAATCATCATAAAAAGAAATAATATGTTCATTCATAATTTTATTCATTAATTGACCTAAATCTTTTGAACTATTTTCATTTTCTAAATGAAAAGAGCTAAAAGTATTTGTAATATTATTTGGATTAACATAAGTATTTAAGCTCACTGATTGTGAAATATCACTTGGATTAATAATTCTATTAAATTCTTTTTTTTCTAAATCTTCATTTTTATTATTATTTAAATTATCCTCATTTTCTTCTATCATTTCTAAATATTTTTTTTTTCTTTTTATATATTTTAACATTATCTTTATTATATCATCTAAACAAAAATAAACAGGAGGAAATAAAGTATATTTTTCATAATAATTATTTATTTTTGGTAATCTATTTCTTGATTCATGTTTATAATAAAATCTTTTTAAAAAATCACTTGTTTCATCCCATAATAAATAATTTTTAAAAACACTTACAATATGCTTTCTTTCATCATATATTATATCTGTTATTATTTTTTTATTATATGAATCATTAGAAACATTATATTTTTTTAAATTTGATATCATTTTTTTTTCTGCTTTTAAAATTATTTTATTATCTTCTTCTAAATTATTTTCCTTATTTGTTGTTTTTTGTGTTTTCTCTTTTGTATTTATTTTTTTTATTATTTTATTGGTTTTTCCATATTTTCTATTTGATTGATTTCTGGAATTTAAAGATGATATTTTTGAACTTATTAATGAGATTTTTTCATTATTTAAATTTTTTGGTTTTAATTCTCTTGCTGATTTTAGATTAAGCATCATTTTAATTTTTATTAAAATAAATAATATTTGATTATTTAATGAAATTAAAAGTTTACCTATTTATTTTTATATAAACATGTCAAAAAAACAAAAATTTTTTACTTGTAAATTCTGTGAAAGAAATTTTTATGAACATGAAAGAAAACAACATGAACAAGAATGTAACGTTAAGAGAGCGATAGAGGAACATCAGAATGTTGAAAATAAAAATGATCAAAACAATGAAAATCCTTTTAATAATGTAATGGGTGAAGATACTAAATTCGCTTTGAAAATATTAGCTGATGATGTAAACGAACTTGAAGACAAGAAAGATAAAAAAAATGATCAAAACAATGAAAATCCTTTTAATAATGATATGGGTGATGATACTAGATTAGCTTGGCAATTATTATTTAATGATGTAAATAATATTGAAAAAAATAAAAATAAATTAAAAGAGTTTAAAGATGGATTTCCCAATAATTAGTTTAATCAAAATATCTTTATTAAAAAATATTGTTTTTTATAAATTCCAAAAGTAAATATTATTATGAATTTTTTTCAAAATAAAATAATTTTTAAAAAAATTACTATCTCTCATATTACAAAATATAAAATAAAACTAAGTTAAAACTACTTTACTAATTTATAATTCAAAAATCTATGTTTTTAAATTTTGATTACCTTAACGGATTAATAAAAAATACAAATCAAAAATATAAAAATGTTTAATAGCAATTAAATACATTCAATTACCATTAAATCAAAAAAAAATACCAAATAATACTAAAAACTCAATATCAAAATTTATCAAAAAATATTTAATAATTTTGATATTGAGAATAACCTTCATAAAAGAAATTAGTTCTTGCTTTTTTACCATGATATTTAATAGCAGCTTTATCATAAGCTTTAGCTGCTTCTTCTTCAGAATCAAAATTTCCGATATATGTTTTTTTTCTATTTATCATAATTAAAACTTGCCATTTATTTCCATTTTTTGAAACTCCTCTATATTTACTACTTCTTCTATAGTTGTTTTGTTTATTTAATTTTTGAATTTGTTCTCTTTTTAATTCTTCTAATTTATCTTTTATTTTTTTAATCAAGAAAATTTTCGGTTTTAAATTTATATTATTATTTAACCTTTTTTTTCCTATGAAACTATTATGTGAACTTGTTGTTTCTTGTAATGAAGATAATGATTCGTTTTGAAAAGTTAATTTTGAGTTTGAAAATAATAATAATTTTAGTTTGGGAAATGATAATTCTTTAAATGTATTTATTAAATTTTTTAATTCTTTTTCTATTATATTTTGCTCTTTTTTTATCTTTTTTTGTAAAGTTCTATATATTAATTTTTATAATTCTTACAATAAGTCATCAAAAGATTTTTCTGTTAAATTGCTCATTTTTCAAGGCTTTAAAATTGAATATTAATATATGATTATTATAATTTCGAAAATTAAATATTATTATTATAATAATTTAATGATAATGTTAATGAATAAAAAAAAATAATTAATTTTTTATATATTTTTTCTCAAAAAGAAATTTTTAAAATATAATATTAAATTAAATTATGCATTATAACAATCAATTTGATTTACAAATATATTATATATAGATATATATTATTCTTTTTTATTAATAAACCCTAATAAAATGAAAAATAAAACAAAAAATTAATAATTTCTTGATAAATAATTGAAATATTTTTGATAATAATCATCATTAACTAATAATTGAAAATTCAATTTAACATAAAATTCATATTCTAAAGTATTTAATAATTCAACAGAAAAATTACCAACTTTTGCATAAAATGAATTTCCAAAAATAATATCTTCATTAAATTTAATACTCAATAAACAACTAGTCATAATAATTCGATATATATTATTTAAAGTAAGAATATACCCATTTTTTTCACAAAAATTATCTATATAAATAATTGCAAGAATTAAAGTTGAGATATCTATTTTTGTGTAATAAAATAATCTTTTTAAATAATTTTCAATAGATATACATGGTAAAAAATTAGTAAAAAAATTATCTTGTTCAATAATTAAATTTCTATAATTCATATAATTATCATTTATTATTTCTTCTAAATTAATTGCAATTGAAGAAATAATTTTCAAATTTTCTTTAGAAATGTATTCCATGCATTCTTTATTTGTTTCTTTTTTCATTTTTTCTTTATCATTTATTTCATTCAATTTAGGTGAATTATCAGTTATATTTGTTGAATTAAGACTATCTTCCATGATAATTATTAATCATAAAATAAGAAAAATAAATAATTAAAAAAGTAAAAAAAACGTTTGGTTAAAAAAAAAAATATATTTTTTATTAAATAAAAATTCATTTTTTTTCTTTTTTCATTGCTTTTTCTGCTAAAAATTTAACATTATTCATAAATTGATTACTTTCTTTTTCAATTAAATTAATTTTAGAAATTAACATTTCTTTACTTTTCTCATATTTAATAATTTCATTAGAAATTTTTTCTTTTTCTTTACTTAAATTAGAATTTAAATTATTTAATTTTCTAACTTCATCTTTTAAAGTTAAAATACTTCCATCATATTCAAGAGAAATATTTCTTAAATTTTTAGTTTCTTCATTTAATTGACATAATTTACTTTTCATATTTTCAATTTCATTTCTTAAATTAGGTAAATCTTTTTTAATTAAATAAGTATTTTCAGAAGCTCTATTTGAAGAAAGAATTAATATTTCATTTTCTTTATTAATATTTTTTCCTAAACTAGAATTAACTTTATTTTCTTTATTAGCGAATCTAATATTAGCATTTAATATATCTATATTATTTTGTAATTGTTCTTTAATTCTAATTTTTTCATCAATTTCTTTTTGAGGTTCTTCTTTTCCTTTTGTTTTAATTATTTTAATATATTCTTCTAATAATTGCATTTTATCTTGAGTTGAATAATTATTTGCTTCTATAGGAGAATTATAATTTACAGTGTTTATATTTGTTTCTATAGGAGAATTATAATTTACAGTGTTTATATTTGTATTTGTGTTTAATCTTGTTGTTTTTGATTGAGTTGGTATTGGTTGATTAAAAATTTTTTTTTTCTCTGATTTGCTTTTTGATTTTTGAGAAAATAAAGATTGATTATATGATTTTAATCTATTTGAATTTATACTTGACTCAATTTCATTTGAATTATAATTTTGATTTTGAAATGTTGTTTCGTTGGTATTAGTTTTTGTATTTGAAATTTGATTATTTATATTTTGATTCTCTTCTCCAGTATTTATTTTTAAATTAGCTTTTTGGTTTTTTTTATTATTTTTTCTTAATGATTGAGGCCTTGCTGATTTTAATACTTTTCTTTCCCGAATACTTTGACCATAACCATCCTTCATTAATAACCTTAACATCTTTAAATTAAATAATATAAATTAACAAAAATAATATATGTTTAAAAGATAAAAAATTTTAAGATTTTTATTTAAAATAAAAGTATTAATATTTAAATAATAACAAAGAAAATAATATCGAATTTCCGTTTAAATGACTTTAAGTATTGAATTATATTTTTTCAATTAATTAATATAATATTTAATATAATTTCTATCGAAAAATTAACCTTTATAATGTATATAAAAAAAATTATCATATTTATGTTTAAAATATTTCTTGGTTTTTAAATTTGGAAATTTTTTTTTTATAAAATCAGAAAAATCAGTTAAAATAGGTGATAAAAGGGAAAAATAATAATTACTTTTTGTCAATTTTAATTAAATAATTTTTATTTTTAATATATAAAAATGTTACAAGGAAATTTAACTTCTGAACAAATTTATGAAATTGAATTTGATTTAAAAAAATTAAAAACTGAGAAATATATCCAACAACCCTTTATACCTAGTAACAAGATTAATTTATCTAATACTAATGGAAATAATATATTTAATTCATTTTATTATAATCAAAATTATAATAAATCAAAATTAAAATCTTTCATTTCATTTCAACCTTCAAAAAAATTTGGAAAATATTTTTCATCAATTTCATATCCAAAAATAAATGAAAATGAAAAATCTGATATTGAAACAAAAAGTTCTCCTGAAAAATCAATTGAAGTCAAAAATATAGATCTTAATGTATTATATAATAAAATCCTAAATGAGGTAATTAATATATTTTTATAATCAAATAGAATACAATTCAAAAATTAATTCTAAATAGAAATATAAATGGATTAGAAGAGGAAATTCAAAGTAAGAAAAAATAAAAATAATATTTTCCTTTTTTAAATATTGTTTAGAATTTGATTCTGATAAAGAATTACAAATAAAATTATTAAGCGAAGTAGATATAAGAGGAAATACTCCAGTAATGTTAACAATATTATTACATTGTATGACAAAAGAAAAAATATTTAAAGATATACTTTTATTATTATTAGAAAATCATGCAGATTTCAAAAAAAAAGATTTAAATTTATTCACTCCTTTAGATTTAGCAATATCATATGAAAATAGAGAATTAGTATCAATATTATATGATAAATATGTTAAAAGAAGAAGTGAAAAATTTAGAAGAAATTTAAGAGAAATATCAAATTATTTTAAAGGAATGAATGATTTTTATGTTGAACTTAAATGGAAAGTTCATGTTCCTTTATTAAGTTTCTTATGTCCAAATGACGTTTGTCCTATTTGGAAAAAAGGAACTAATATAAGAATGGATACTTCATTTGTTGATTTTAAAAATTTATCTTCTGTTAGAAATCCAAATTCTTTTATGATGTTAACAAATAATAAAGAAGAAAAAATAAGTTTAATTAAATGTGATAGAAAATTAAAGAAGTATTATAATATGACAGAAGAATTAGATGATGAAGAAAAAGAATTAGTAATTAATGATATATTAACTAAAAAAAGAGTTAATGGTAATTTTAAATTATTAACTTGTCAAATGGAAGAAAGTCTTTCTTTTTTTGGTTCTAAAAAAATTATTGAAGTTATTAACGGATGGCAAGCTCAAAAATATGAATTAAAATTAAAAGTTAAAGTAGATATGAATGAATTTCAAAAAATAGAATATTATGATTTAAATGAGAATAATTATTTAAATCCAGAACAAAACATTATTAAAAATATAATTAAACAAAATGATAAACATTTAAAAGAATCTTTTGAAAATGGGTTACATATGAAAAATAAACAATTTGAAAAAAGTTTAACTGAATTAGAAAAAGAAAAGTCTTTAAAAGCATATGTTTGGGTTGTTGATAATAGTCCAATTAAATGTCAAGATGCAATTAATTTAATAAATTCAATTGCTCCTGCGAATGAATTAATGGAAAAAGTAAAAGAATTTTTTGAACATCCTGATGTAAAAAAAATTGTTGAAAAAAATGGTTTTCCTATTAAAGTTCAAATTCCTTATAATATATTCATTGATTTCACTTTTTCTTTTAATAAATATCTTGAATTAAATTCTGATTCAAATGAATTTAATGGAATTTTTGATTTTGTTAATGAATATACTTCTGAAACTAGAAAAAAAATTGAAAATTTAAAAGTTAATTATAAAAGAAGAGCTGGATATGCAAATATAAGATAAATTATAAATATAAATTGGCATATTGATTTTATTTATTTTGTTTAATTGAGTTTAATTTTTATAAATAAAAAGATAATTTATTTGGCATTTGAATTTTTTTATGAAAATTATTTGTTCGAATTTAGTTAAAAGGTAGATATTTTATTATTTTTGTTTCCACTTAAGTTTAGGGAAATAAAAATTATTTTTAAGGTATAAATTAATTTATTAATATTAAATAAAAAACTTTAACAAAAAATTTAAAAAAGACAAAACACAAATAATCTCTTCTATATAAATTAATTCTTTCATTTTAAAGAGCAAAACAATTTTTTCTGTAATATATTTATGTGAATATATATTCTTATTTAAAATTAAATATAGAATATAAAAATTGTATAATATTTGTTTATCAGATGAAATGTTCTTTTTTTAAAAAATAATATATTTTAATTATTAAAAAAAAAAAAAAAAAAGTAAAAAAATAAAAAAAAAAATAAAAGAAAGCAAAACCAAAAAGCTCTCTCATAATATAGATATATTCAAAAAAATTTAATTTTCCTAACAAAAGAATTTAACATAAAAATAAAAAATAATATTTTACTTTTATAACATAAAAATCCCATTTATCCAAAAAAAATTCCAAAAACATAATAAAAAAATAATAAAAAAAAATAATTTTACTTTTTTTCTGCTGGGCTAATTTTACTTAATAGTTTCTACTTTAATATCATCATCCTCTTCCTTAATGTTTAAATCTTTCTCTTGATTATTGACACTACTATTATTATTTAAACTACTATTATTATTATTATTATTATTCTCACCATTATTATTTCTCTTAACATTGATTTTTCCAGTAATTAAAACACTATTCCAAATATCACTTTTTTTAATTTCTTCTCTTAAAATCCTAATATCACTTTTTTTCTTAATATTTTCAGCATTCCTAAAAAGTAAATCCAACTCACTGATCTTACCTTCATTTTCATCAGTAGGTTTAAAAGGGCAATCACAAGAAGGATGTCCTCTGTCTCCACAGAATTTACATATAATTTCAACTTTATCAAATTGACCAAAATTCATAGGACAAGCCCAACTTTTATGTCCTCTTTCACCACAAAATTCACATGCTGGTTCATTATTATTGTAATTATATGATAAGACTAATTCCATTTTTGCTTTTTTATATTCTTCTGAATTTTCATCTAAAAATGGTAATATAAGTTCTTCACCTTTATTTAATTCTTCTTCTTTTTCCGCTTGAATTAATATATGAAGTGGCTCTTGCTCATCTAAATAATTGGTTGTGTTATTAAAGGAACTTCCCTTTCCACGAATACTAATTTTACATTTTGATTGATTTTCTAATTTTTTTATATTTTTTCCTTTTGGACCAATTATATATCGAGTAAAATTATATTTATCATTGAATTTAATATATATTTTCTTATTCTTCTTTGGAGGTTTGTAATCATGAGGTATTTGATATTTCTTATCATATTTAATTAATTCTGTTATAATATCATTTTTCTCTCTTAAATAATTTTCTCTATTAATAACTTCTCTTGTATTTATTCTTTTACCTGTTTTATTATCATATATAGGTTCTGGTGAAGGCTCTCTTAAATCAGGATCTTCATCTTCATATTTATTTGATGATAATCTATTTGAAATATCATTTATTCTTTGTTTTCTAAGTAAATTTTCAAATTCATCTATATCTATATTCTTTGGAATTGATGTGACAGGAAGAGGAGTAAATGTTTTTGAATATTGAGATGACCAACGAGAACGCCTTTTTGTGTTAGACATAATTATATTGTTACTTAAGTAGGGATCTGCATCCCATAATGTTTTTCTTTGAAGATATTGATTGTGAGGTTTAGGAAACATTTGAGGTTGATGAGATTGAGATATTACTAATTGATTTGGGAAGGTTGACATTTTTTAAATTAATTTTTTTAATTTTGATTTTTTTTTATTTTTTTTTGATTTTTTTTTATTTTTTAATATATTTATTAAAATGTTAATGATTAATTTGATAATAATTATTTTGATTTATAAATAGTAATGGGGATTGGGGTTTGGGGATTGGGGATTGGGCCCAATCCCCAATCCCCAATCC
>JAEEGK010003734.1_pt1 | contig 37722 bp, 30 predicted proteins | sample 8958771 | NCBI WGS metagenome assembly JAEEGK01 (sample SAMN16246547, study PRJNA631951) | gut metagenome | biome: gut microbiome; feature: rumen; material: SC-attached | host: Bos | place: Iran: Karaj | collected 2018-10
GCATCATTCACTTTCTATGATGCTTCATCTAACATCCTGTATTCATTTACTGAAACAATTAACGTTTTTAGCAATCTCACAACCAACACCTGGGTACAGAATGGTGCTGAACCGTGGTTTGTTACAACAGGCACAGGTGCATCAAAAACAACAACCTGCCGCATTACTTCCGCTATGGTTGAAGGCTTTAAGCTGACAGATATTTATGTTGACCCGACGTTAACTATATCCGGCACCGGGTCATTCTTGAGCCCTGTAAAAAGCTTTAATGAAGCTCTTGAAAAACTTACAGATGCAACAAAAGATTACACGATAAACATAGTAAACTCCAACACACTTCACGCTCTTGCTAATATCGCTATTAACTCAGGGGTATTAAAAACCGACGGAAGTGGTACATACAATGCAAAAACTCTTAAAATATGCGGAACAACAGATTTGGATGCAGACGGATATTCGCAGAATTGTATTGATGGCAGTTCGAACCATCAATGCTTAAAATTAGATACAGATGTTCCTGTTACATTAAAAAATCTTGAAATTACGGATGGACTGCAAGAAAGTGGAGCTGGTATTTATACCAAGACAAACCTTGTTATTGATAATTGTATTATAAGTACTTGTCACGCTGATATGGCAGGCGGAGGTCTGTGTATAGATGGTAATTCCGAAACAGTTATGTCTGGTGGGATAATAAAAGAAAATTCTGCAGTAGATACTGGAGGTGGTGTATATATCGAGCTAAACACCAGTTCAACAAACCACAACTTCACTATGACGGGCGGTGAAATAACTGGTAATTCTGCGGATTATGGCGGCGGAGTATATGCTAAGGCTGATTTTTCTATGACAGGTGGTGTTATAAGCGGAAACACTGCATCAGAATACGGTGGTGGTGTAATGGTTTATAATAATTCAACCTTTACAATGTCCGGCGGTACCATACGCGGAAATACATCAGACAATTTGGGAGGAGCTGTTTATGTTTACGGAACTTTCAAAATGAAAGGTTCAGCCTATATTCCTGCTGGTGTTGATGGTGAAACTGGTTTTGGAAAGAACGATGTTTACCTTCCAGCTTACCTTCCAGCCAGAACTATTAAAATTGCAGGAAAGCTTAACCCGCCTGCTGAATGTACTGACGGCATTGTGGCAACAATCACACCGTCAAGTTATACAGCAGGTACTCAGCTTATTGAACTTGATACAGGCGTAACAGACACAACTCTTGAAGAAGCAGCTGCCCATTTTGCAGTAACGCCGGATGCAAGTAATCCTGGCATTCCATGGAGAGTCAGCGAAGAAGGAAAATTAATTGCATCAATAGATGCCGCTTCTCTTACAACGGAAAACTACGCCGCCGTAACAGAAATTACTGTTTCAGACGGAGCAGGAATGAAAAAACTTTCAGATCTAAATAAAAACTATTCGGGAAAGACCATACAGCTGGAAAACGATATTGTTCTTCCTTCCGGTTATAGTCCTATAGCTACATTTATAGGAAATTTTAACGGAAACGGAAAGAAAATTTCTGGCCTTGCAGGACAGACAGCCTTGTTCAATACCGTAGGTGGCGGAGGAACTGTCAAAGACCTTACTGTTGAAGGAAGCTCTACAATAGCTGGTATAGCAGAAAACTTGGGTGACGGAGTTATAGAAGGCTGCACAAATCTGGTAAATGTAACCCATACAGAAAATGATGACAAAGAGGCCGGTGGAATTGTTGGGCTTATAAGAAGGAGTTCAGGCAATCCGGTTGTAAGAAACTGTGTGAATAAAGGAACTATAAAAAGCGCGGAAGGCTACGTTGGAGGAATTGCAGGAAGGGAATACGACGCAAGATGTACTATGGACTCATGCGTAAACACGGGAACGGTAGAGTATACAGGTGACGGCTACAGAAATGTTGGTGGAATTGTAGGAGATGCAGGTGGAATAGTGCGCAACTGTATTAATACCGGAGAAGTTAAAGGCGGTACAGGGATCGAAGCAGGCGGAATTGCCGGTTCAACATCTTATTATCCTGATTACGGAGAGAAAGGAATCTATAACTGTGCAAACCTAGGTTCTGTATCCGCAGATTATCGGGCTGGTGGTATTGCTGGCAATTGCGAACTCTCATCCTCAACAGATGTCAATTCAACTATCAAAAACTGCTTTAATACTGGAAACATTACAATTTCGGATACTTCAAAAACAAGCCGCGGCGGTATTGCCGGAGAAATTGTAACAGGTAACGGTACTTGCACCATTACAAACTGCTTATACTATGTCCCGTCAGGAATTACCATCAACGGCGTAGGTAAACCTAACGGCGTTAGCGTCTCTATTGCGTCTACCACAGCTACAGACGCAGCAACAAACATGAATACATGGGTAAATTCAAACAATTCAGAAAACCTGTATAAGACCTGGACAACAAAGTATATAAACGGCAGGAATACCTCAGTTCCAGATGTGGGCTATGAGTGGTAGGTTAAGCTAAAAGCGGTGCGGCGGGTTAAAAGGTGCGCCGCTTAGAGCAAAGCGAAGAAAAAGCTTATGCTGCATGGAATCTTGCAGTACAGAATAAACATTTTGATAAGATTGATTCATAGGAGAAATATATGCACGAAGAAAATGGAATTGTATATTCAGATAACCCGGAAAAGATGCTTACAGTTCTTGAAGTTAAGCATATGTACAGTGGCGTATATTTAATGAAATTCTCCGATGGTGTAGTAAAACTTTTTGATACAAGCATATTACAAGGCGAAGTTTTTGAGCCTTTGAAAAATCCAGAAATATATGAAAATCCAAAGCTTGAATACGGAATCGTAACATGGAATAACGGAGAAATTGATTGTTCTCCTGATTTCATGTATGAAAACGGCTATGAATATAATACAAAGGATATAATTTCCGTAGCATAATATGTTTTCTAAAAAAAACAGCAGAAGCGCAAGCGTAACCGTTCCAGTTCCTGATGTCGGCTATGAGTGGTAGGGGTGGCTGACAGCCGTAGCCGGTCATTCCGGACGCTACGCCACATTCGCACGCACCTGCTACGAATGTGTGATTCGGAATGACCGGCATGTTTTGCAAGACCACGTATGTAAAGGTACTGATTAAAAAATATCGTCCATTTCAAGGAAGCTTCCGGCTTTTATTTTACCTGAATCAAGTCCGGCTTTTACTTTTTCAGCTGCTACTACAGAGCCCAGAGCAAAACCTTCGCGGCTTCTTGCACGGTGAGTTAATTCAATTGTATCTGCCTTGCTGTCAAAGAAAACCGTGTGTGTTCCCGGAACAAAGCCGCATCTTGTGCTTGAAACATGAAGCTCATCTTTTTCCGGCTTCTGGTGGAAAGCGTCGATAACTGTTTCTTTTTTTGTTACGCTTTCGTTTAATATGCGTTTTGCAATTTCAAGAGCAGTGCCTGAAGGGCTGTCTGCTTTCTGGTTGTGGTGCATTTCCCAGGTTGCAATGTCGTATTCAGGATATTCGTTTATCAGTTTTACGGCATTTTCTATAATCTTGTAGAAAAGATTTACGCCTACAGAGAAATTTGAAGAAGTCATTATAGTTCCGCCTGTTGAAGCGGCTAAGGCCTTAATTTCTTCAAAATGACTGTTCCAGCCGGTTGTTCCTACAATAAGCGGGATGCCGAGCGGTAAAACTTCTTTTATATTATCAAGAATTGCAGAAGGGTGGCTGAAATCAATTATTACGTCACAGCCGCTGTTTTTTACGGCCTGTGCAACAGCTTTTGCGTCTCCTGCAGGGACCATAACCGAAGCGTCTTTTGCAAATGTGTCTATTGTTGCGGCAATTTCGTGGCCTCTTTCAATTGCAATATCTGCAATCATGTGGCCCATTTTTCCATATCCGATAAGTGTAATTTTCATATTATTCTCCGTTAGTTTTCAAAAAATGCTTTGTGAAGGATTTTTACAACGTCATTGCTTTCTTTTTCATCGCAGATAAAGCTGATGTTTACTTTAGAAGCACCCTGGCTTATCATCTGAACGTTGATTCCGGCATCGTTAAGGGCTTTAAAGCCGTCGGCTAAGATGCTGCTTGTAGAAGCTACGTCGCAGATAATTGCAATGATTGCTTTTTCTGTTTTTACCTGAACATCGGCAACTTTCTTTAAGTCTTCGAGAAGGCCTGAAATATCTGCATTTGAGTTGATTGTTAAAGATACAGAAACTTCAGATGTTGCAATTACGTCAATACTGATGTTCCATTTTAAGAACTGGTTGAAAATGTGGGCTAAGAAACCTGCAGCTCCAAGCATTCGTGTAGAGACAATATCAATTAAAGTTACGTGTTTTACAGAAGTAATTGCGCATACTCTGTTCGGTTTTGATGTATGCTTTGCAACGATTATAGACCCCGGGCTTTTTATGTTGTAGGAGTTTTTTACGCGTACGGTAGTTCCTGATTTGATACATGGAACCATTGAACGAGGGTGGAGTACCTGAGAGCCGAATACGGCAAGTTCCTGTGCTTCTTCGTAGGTAACTTCAGAAACCGGTTTTGCATTTTTGCAGATTCTCGGGTCTGCGGTAAGGATTCCGTCTACGTCTTTCCATGTCTGGATTTCTTCTGCCTGCATTGCAGAACCAATCATTGTTGCCGAAAGGTCGCTTCCGCCGCGGCCTAAAGTTGTAATGTGGCCTTCCTTGTCTTTTGCAATAAAGCCTGTAACAATCGGAATTGCATTTGATTTTCCGTTTTTGTAGTCGTTCAAATGCTCAGGTATTGTTTTCCATACGCAGTCATCTAATTCTGCGGACATGTAGTTATTGTCGCTTACAAAACCGATGTCCCATGCATCATAGTAATCAGCTTCAATTCCTTCTTTTTTAAGGTATGCTGCCATAATGCGTACAGACATGCGTTCACCAAAAGAAACAAGGTAATCGCGTGTACGCTTTGTAAGTTCCTTTAACATGCTGATTCCGGTTAAAAGCTGAAGCAGTTCTTTCTGTAAATCTTCCAGAGAATCGGCTTTAATTCCAAGCTCTTTTTCTGTCTGATTGTGAAGTTCCATAACATTTTTTACGTCTACCGTACCTTTTACGGCTAAGTCGGCTGCTTCAAGCAGGTGGTCAGTTGTGTCGCCCATGGCTGAAAGGACAACAACCGGGCGTTTTTCTTTATATTCTTTTATGATTGATGCTACGTGTCTTATACGGTCTGCATTTGCAACGGATGAACCGCCGAATTTCATTACTATCATTTTTACCCCTTAGCGCGAATTTTCGCGATTGCAAAATTATTATGTATAGAGGTAAATATACTGAAAATTGTATAATTATGCAATTATCAAGCCGGATAAATGCATAAAAATTGAGTTGATGAGAATAGGGAGAAGTTGCGCGTTTAATGGCACGTGTTTTGTTAATCTCGACCTTTAACGTTTTACAGCTCTTTTAAATCATCTGCAGAAAGCTGGATTAAACTTCCTTTGTCATTTGTAACGTAAATTGTTTTTTCAAGCACAGTAATAGGAGTTGCCTTGTTTACGGCTGTTTCTGACTTGCAGATTAAATTCAGTTTTTCGTCGAATTTTCCTATGTAATACTTTTTATTTTCGCTTATAACGCAAAGGTAGGATTCATTGATTTTTACAAGTACGGAATTTTCTGCAATATCTTCTTCACTTTGAGAAGTTACATCCATTTTTTCTGAATCAAGCAGAACAAGTTTTACGGCTGCATTTCCTTTGCTTTGGCCTGCAATTGCAAGGAATTTGTCGCCTGTTTTATAGAAGGTCCGGCTGTGAATCATTGTAACCGGAGATTCCTTTAAGGTTTTTCCTGTTAATGAATTTATCTTTACAAGCTTTGAAAGCTGTTTTTCTTCATTTGAAAGTTTTAATGCAAATACTGGAACAATCTGTTCGTCCTGTGCGTTTACAATTTTCTGCTGGTCGCCTGCAATCTGACTTCGTTCGCTTACGGCTTCGGTAGATTTTTTATCTGCCTTTGCCTGCTGCTCCTTTGCCTTTTGGGCAGAAGCGGCTATTTCTTCTTTTAGTTTCTGTATGCGGTCTTCAGACTGGCGTACTGTTTTCTGTTTGTTTTCATCTTCCGGATTAAGGGCAGCATCGCGTTTTAACTCCGGAAGCTTAGCCTGTTCGTTTTCAAGGGCTTTCTGGCTTTCTGTTTCTGTTTTTTTTGCTTCTACGGCTTTTTCTGCGGCAATTTCTGCTTCACGTTCTTTTATGTTTACCAGATCTTTGCGTGCATCTATTCCTTTGTCATTATCTTCCTGCATGGAAGAAATAACGTTTTTATCGCTGATAGCAGAAGTATCTACGGTACTTAATCCGCCGTCTACAACTTCACCTAACGGAATTACAATCTGGGTTGCTCCCGGCCACTGTGTGTACGAAAGTGCAAGACCTGCTTTTTCCTGTGTAAGATTTTTTGTAACGACATCTTTATAGCGTGAATTCCAGAAATCCATTTTTGAGCGGTAAACTGCGTTGTAAACTGTTATGAATACGGCAAGTGTATCAGCGTCTTTCTGTGAATATCCATAAGCTGAAACTAAAAATCCTGAAATAATCCGCCTCAGATTGTCTATATGGTCAACAGTTGCAGTTGAGTTAACGATAAAAATATCTGCGTCAAGTTTTTGTGTTTCGTTCGGATCTACGGCATGAACCACTGTGTATTTTGGATTTAAAGATAAGGTTACGGATTCTGATGGGGTAGCAAGCAGAGTACCAAGGCTGCTTCCTATTCCGCGGATTGTATCAGCTGATTCAACTATTTTATGCGGCCCTGAATAACTTTCAAAGCTTACAGAATCAATTGTTCCTGCACTTTCAAGTTCATTCTGATTTACAGGTAAAGAATAAGCATTACTCAAAAATAAAAGGAAAAATACTGTACTTACTATTTTTAATGAATTTTTCATATTGACCTCGAGCCTTTATCTGATTGCAAAAATTGCAAATAATCTTGCGAAAAATCGTTTATATTGCTGTTTAAAATTATACAATACAAAAGCACACTTTGCAAAATAAAAAATAATCAGGTGCTCAGTCGGCTTTTAAGCTGCCGATTTTTATCATTGTTTTTTGTGCAGATTTTTTCTGCTGGATTCCGGCACTTCCTGTAATTATTTTTATTAGAATTGCGGCTGCTTTTTTTGAATAACTGTCGCCCATATTCCTGCTTATATTATAAAGTGCATCGCAGATTGAATTTACAATTTCAAGATTTCCCTGAATTGAAGAGCGCATGATTATATCTTCGATTGAATTTAAAATCTGTCCGTTTATATCCAAGCCTGTGTTTGCAGCAGAATTGAGCAGGGCGGTTATAAGTTCGTATTTTCCTTCTGCTTTTAATAGCTTTGCCGTTATCGAACAGAAATAATCGCTTCCAAAATATCCGGACAATAAAATAATGTCTTTTAAAAAAGAAGTATCCGTAACGTAATCCGGCGGAACATTTTTTGAATTTTTTACAGGACTTGTAAGAAATTCATAATAAGTTTGAAGAATTTCATAAACGGCCTGTATAAGATCCCTTTCTTTTTCTCCGTAATAGCCTTTTAAAAGAAGCTGCCTGTAATACTCAAGGCTTTCGCCTGAAAGGTTTCCCTGTACGGCTTTTGTTTTTGTTTCCTGAATCAGATTTTTGTGAAAAGGAAAAAGCTTATAGCAGACTGTTTCCCAGTTTTTACAGGAAAAAACAAAATAATTTGAATCTGTAAATATCTGAGAATTATTTAACGAGGCAAGGTCAAATAGTATTTTTCTTTTGATTTTTCCGTTTACAGGAGAAAAACTTACGGCGCTTTTGCCGTCGCAGAATGTCAGGGTAGAATCATCAGCAGCTTTAAAAATACAATCGTTTTTAATTTCCGGAATGATTTGTGCTGAAACATTAAGCACTGCTTTTTCTGAAAAATCTGCCAGAGAGTATGTTTTTATTGTCCTGTCGGTAAATAAAATGAATATGCTGGAAGCTGAAGAACAGGCTTTTACAGGTTCTGCGCCTGTGTTTTCTGCGGAAAAATTTATTACTGTTTTTTTCCCGTATGGAGAAATCCTTATAGTGAAATTTTTTTGCAGGCTTAGAAGTGATGAATCAGACAGGGCTGCTGCATTTTTGAAAGATTCATCTAAAACCCATTTGCAGATACCGTTTGCCCCGTAGCATTCTGTTTTATTTTCGTAGAGGACATAGAATCTTCCGTCTGTGGCTGGAATAATTTGTTTGGGCGGCTGTTCTGTATGTTTTTTGTAAATGGTTATCCCGTAAGGACTTACAATATAAAAATTGTTGTCTTTATCGATATAAAATAAAAATCCGTGTTTTGAAGATTCTAAAATCCTGTTTTGTTCAGGAATGCGCACATTTTTTTCAAAAAGAATTTTCCCGTTTTCTGAAAAACCTGTAAGTTTGTTTCCGTCATGCAGAATTGCAAACCCTTCTGTTGTTTTTACGGGCGGACAAACTGCCTGACCTCCTGTAACGGTTTTCCAAAGCGTATTTCTTTCGCTTAAAGAAATTTCCTGACAGAAGGTTTTTGCTGAAAAAAAGAATGAAAAAATTAAAATCAAATACAACTGTATCCGGCAAAGATTAAATCTTCTAAAAAAAGAGATAAAAGAGAAGTGCCGTTTTTGTTCAATTTTTTTCATCAGATAAAATTTTAATCAGTCCTGATATTCAAAACATGCCAGGCTTTCTATATGTGCTGTCTGCGGATAAAAATCTAAAAGATAAAGTTCGGTTAATCTGTATCCGGCTTTTATAAGCCAGGCAGAATCCCGCGCATGCGTTGCTGCATCACAGGAAACCGAGCGTATATATTTTGGATGAGTTTTACAAAGCCATTGACAGACTTCTTTTTCCATGCCGCTTCTTGGCGGATCTATTACAACTGCATCAAATTCTCCCTGTGCAGAAATAACCGAAGGTGCATTTTCTTTTATCCATTTTGCACCGCTTAATCCGTATGATACATGATTTTTGCCTGCCATGTTCATTTCTGCAAAGACCATTGCATCCCGGTTGTGTTCAACCATCGTAACTTTTTCAAATTTGTCGGCTAAGAATACTGAAAAAGTACCGGCTCCGCTGTACATGTCAAGAACGTTTTTTCCGGATAAGCCTTTGCACACAAGATTTACGGCTTTTTCCAGAACTTCAATGTTTGACTGAAAAAAGCCCTGAACGTCAAAAGAGATTTTTTTCCCGTTTACAAGGACTGTTGCAATGTTTGAAGGTTCCAGAACTGTTCCTGAAAAATACCGGTTTACGACGCGCTTTACCTTGCGCTTGCCGCTTTTTATTACGGTTTCTTTTTCTGCCTGTTTTTCGCTCTGGCGGGCAATTATTACCTTTGCGGTGTTTTCTGAAACAACGCAGCTTCCGCCAAAAATATGAATGCGGCCTTTAGGCCGTTTTTCCAGCGGAGTTGAGGAAAGGTATTCATTAATTTCCTTTGTTGCTACAGGGCATTCGTCTATTTTTACAATTTCGTTTGAATGCTTCATTGAAAGTCCGCCGTCATGTAATTGAAAACGGCAGCGGTAGCCGGTGGAATTTCCCGTAACGGCCTTAATTTCCGGAACTTCAATATTTTCTCGTGCAAAACTTGATTTTAATAGTTCCTTTCTAAGTTCTGTCTGAAAATCCGCATCTATGTGCATCATGTTGCAGCCGCCGCAGGTCTGATAAAGAGGACAAATGGGGTTTACCCTGTGTACAGACGGCTCAAGAATTTTTACTATTTTTGAATTATCGTAATCTCGTTTAGAATCGGTTATTTCAACTTCCAGTTTTTCTCCTGGAATTGCATAGGGAATAAAAACTGTTTTTCCTTCGTAAGAGCCGATACAGTCTCCCCCGGAAACCATTTTTTGCGCTATAATCTGTCTAATGCTCATCGCATAATCTTAACAGAAAAAAGGATAAAAGTGTACCGTATGAAGAAAGAAAGTTTTTTTCAGGTTATGAGGGACGGAACTGAAGTATTTGTAACAAGATATATTCCAGACGGTGAAGTACAAGCCCCGCGCGGACTTTTACAGATAAGCCACGGAATGCTTGACCACAGTGCCCGTTACGAAGATTTCTGCCGTTTTATGTGTGGAAAGGGCTTTGTGGTAAATGCCCATGACCACCGGGGGCACGGGCAGACAGGTAAGCATGCTTTTGAAACAGGCAAGGGGAAACTCGGCTATCTTTCTGATAAAGACGGATTTATGACTGTTGTTGATGATTTGCATGAGGTTATAGAAAAACTGAAAGACGATTTTTCCAGTGGCGCTGAAAAAAAACTGCCGGTTTATCTTTTTGCTCATTCCTGGGGATCTTTTATAGGTCAGGCCTTTATTGAAAAATATGGAAAAACGATTGATAAGTGTGTATTGTGCGGCTCAGCAGGTCCAAGAAACCTGCTGATAAACAGCGGACGCTTAGTTACTTTTCTAATGAGCATTTTTAAGAAAAAAACTGATGAGTCGCCGTTTTTCAGGAAACTTTCTTTTGCACCGTATAATTCCCGTATAAAAAATCCTTTCAGCAAGAATGCCTGGGTTTGCCGCGATAATAATGTTGTAAAAGATTATGACGAAGATCCTTTCTGTACTTTTGTTCCGACACTTGAATTTTACTGCGAGTTAATGAATGGTCTTCATTTTATTCATCAGAAAAAAAATATAGAACGGATTCCAAAAAATCTTCCTGTGTTTTTGATTGTCGGCGATGCAGATCCGGTAGGCGAGTGGGCTGTAACCGTTGAAAAGCTTTTTAAGATTTACTGCAAAACCGGGATAGAAAATTCATGCCTAAAGGTTTATCCTGAAGCACGGCATGAGCTTTTTAACGAACTGAATAAAAAAGAAGTTTATGATGATGTTTTACTTTGGCTTGAAAAAACTACTTGACTATAGCTTTACAGATTAGTTAAAGTAACAAACGTGTTATTTCGATATTCTACAGATGAACGTGGCCGCCCTGTAAAAAAGGCGGTCATCTATACAAAAGACGAACATAAGATACAGATTTCTAAAATAGATACGGATGCTCTTTTTGTTGTTTCACGTTTAAGGGATTCAGGTTTTACCGCGTATATTGTTGGCGGTGCTGTTCGTGATTTAATTGTTGGTCATACACCAAAAGATTTTGACATAGTAACGGATGCAACTCCGTCCAGAATAAAAAAAATATTCAGAAATTCCCGCATTATCGGCCGAAGGTTCAGGCTTGTTCATGTTGTCTTCGGCTCAAAAATATTTGAAGTAAGCACCTTCCGTTCTACGTCCGAAGGTTCTGTTGGTAACAGCTTCGGTACAATTGATGAAGATGTAATGCGCCGGGATTTTTCTCTTAATGCGCTGTATTATGATCCGTTAAAAGAATATGTTATTGATTATGTAAATGGCGTAAAGGACATAAAACGGGGAGTAATAAAACCAGTAATTCCTTTGGATAGCATTTTTGTTGAAGATCCTGTGCGTATGCTGCGTGCCGTAAAATATTCAGCAACTACAGGCTGCAGAATGCCTGGCTTTTTAAAGCGGAAGATAAGAAAGTCTGCACATCTTTTATCCCCGGTTTCTCCTTCAAGACTTACCGAAGAATTACAGAAGATTATAAATTCTTCCCATTCTTTTGATATTATTTCAAAAATGCTTGAAACAGACCTTTATATGTATCTTCAGCCAGGGGCAACTGCAATTATGTATTCAAATGCAAAATTTGAGCACAGTTACCTTGAAAATCTTAAAAAACTTGATGAGTTTGTAGCAGCAAATCCGGATGCACGGCTTGGCGAAAAACTTTATTTTATGGTTTACGATTTTATTTCTGAACTTACTGACTGGCGCAAAGAAGTTTCTGAACATTCTTCAGCAGGCGAACTTTATGTAAAAACCTGGACTGAATGCCGCAACTTTGTTCTTCCGATGAATCCTCAGAGAACAGAACTTGAATTTGCAATTAGAAAAGTTCTGAAAAATCTTGGAATACAGATGTATACGCCTAAAAAAGGAAAGAAAGCTGCTCCTTCTGCGTCTAAAACAGTTTCCGCTGCGGCGGGTAAGGCCAGTACGGTAAATGCTTCTCCTAAAGCAAAAACTGCAAAGCACGCAAAAAAATCCCGTGCGGCAAAAGACAAAATCAGCGAAAAAGCTAATTAACGCCTGTAATTTTATCTATGATTATACTTACTTCCTCTATAAGAATGCCTGTATAGCGTTCGATATTGTCAATTACGTATTGCTGTAATGTGTGAATCGTGCCTGTAAGCTGGGTTCCAAACGGTGCGTCTATCGTAATTATAAGGCGATAGCCGTGACTGTCTGTTTTTATCGTAAGTTTTTTTACGCGGACTTTCGGCATACATTCGGCAACACAGTGCATTGCCATCTGTGTAAGAGCTGCTTCGGAAATTGAAATTCGTCCTTTTTTGGAAAATTCAGGACGTACAACCGATTTTTCAAATGGCTGGGAATCAGCGCCCTTTTTCTTGAAAAGTTTTTTCTTTTCAAAGAATACACAGATTGAATTATAAAAAATCTGCGGATAATTGCGTTTTACTTCTATTGCCGGAACCGGAATGATGTGTTTGCCTTCAATCTGTCTTGAACGTATTGCTTTTTCTATATCTTCGCGCGAAGCAACATCTTCAATTTTTATAATTTTTGAAGGTGGCGGCAGCTGCAAACGTGTGGCAATTTTAATTACCATTTTTTCAGAGGTTCCAAGAATAAGGATTTTTTTTATATGGGTTTTGTGGAGCGTTTTTGCTATTTCATCGCGATGGCCTTTATCGTCAAAAAGGGCAGCACGGACAGCTCCCATATATGTTTTTTCCTTTTTTGCAGAATGTCCTGCAAGAATTTTATCATCCTGAATAAGAAGTCCGTCATCAATGATGGCGTTTATGCCGTATTTTTGCGCAAGAAGTTTTGCACGGAAACTTTTTCCAGTTCCGCTTTCTCCTACAAGAGCATAAACCATAATTCCTGTTAATTTCTGGATTAAATCATTAAAGGACTTCATATATCTTTAATTATAGACAACGATGTAGTGTTTATCAAGGTTTTGTTTAACATTTTTTCAAAATTTGTCAGAATAAAACTTTTTATTACAGGCGGAATCCCAAGCGGATTATCAGAAGGTATTTCAAGCTGAAAGGCGTGCAGGAAAAAATCCTGTACTTCGTTTATTTTGGTTCCGCCGTAAGCTGTATCGCCTAAAAGCGGAAACCCGTAAAATGCTGCCTGACTTCGTATTTGATGTTTACGCCCGGTTTCTATCTGGATTTTGCATAACGTTACAGGTTTTGAATTGTATGTGCCGTAAGCCAAAGGTTCTGCAAAAGACACGGCATTTTTCCCTTCTTCAAAGTCAGATTCTTTTATCTGTACTTTATGAAAACTGCTTCCAGTACTGGTTTCATTTATTATCTTTGTTTTCCAGTTCATGCCGTGTTCCATTTTGCCTTCAAGCAGTGCAATATATGTTTTATTTATTTTATGCTCAGAAATTGCTTTGGAAAACCATTTTGCGCCTTGCAAACTTTGGGAAAACACAAGAATGCCTGTTGTTTTTTTGTCCAGGCGGTGGAGCGGACCTGGTGTAAAAGAAAGGGAAGTGTTATTGCCGCTTTTTTTCCAGAGTTCTGCAATCTGCTGTGCAAGAGAATCATTTCCCTGAACGTTGATGTTATACGGTTTGTTTATAACAAGAATATGTTCATTTTTGAATAATATGTTTTCTTTGCTGAAAGCAGAAAAGGCAGCAGAAGCGAGGCTCACAGCAGAATTGGCGGAATCTTGGAAAGTTCTGGAATCAGATGTCCTGCACAAAAAAGATGCTATTTTTAATTCATCGCTTTCACATATATGGTATTCGGCTTTAGTTTTTTTTCCGTTGATTTTTATAAGTCCGTTTCTTATTGATTTATAGATAGTGGAAAGATTTTCCTGAGACAAGAATTTTCTTACAACTCTGTCAAGGCGTCTTCCTTCGTCATTTTTGTCAGGAAAAAATATACTGAATTCCATACAGGCTATTATAAAATTCTCTTTAAAAAACTGCTAGAGTTTTAAGAGATTCTACTAGACAAAACTTACTTAGTTGATAAAATATTATGTATGTTCTCTGGCGCAAAAACTAATATACAGTTGTTTCTTCTTAATCCTGTTTTAATTGCCTGCATTTTCAGTTGGTTTTGTGCGCAATTTATAAAAACAGTTGTTAAACTTTTTTACGGACAAGTTCATTCTTTTAAGCAACTCTTTGAATTGATGTTCTGGCGTACAGGCGGACTTCCTTCAAGCCATTCATCGCTGGTTTCCTGCTTATGTACAACCATTGGTTTCCGTTCTGGAATAAATTCTGATATTTTTGTTCTTGCTTTCTGCTTCATGCTTATTACGATGCGTGACGCGCTTGGGGTTCGCAGGGCAAACGGAATTCAGGCTAGACGTCTTAACGAAATTGTAAAGATTTTAAACGAAAAAGGAATGTCTGATTTTAAATTCCTTAAGGAAGTTCAGGGACATTCTCCTATGGAAGTTTTTATTGGTTGTCTTTTAGGCTTTTTTATTGGTCTTGCGTTTTCAGTTCTGTAGTAGCAGCTATTTATGAAGATTACAAAAAGTGTTTGTGTTTACCTTTCCATCATTGTTTTAGCTTTACTGAGCCTTTTTATTTTTCATAAAGTTCCAGTACATCATTTATGGACAGGATATGAAACTCTTGCAGTTCCTGTTTCTATGCCTGAAAGTAATGTTCTTGATGTACTTAAAAACTGTGGCTGCGAGGATGTAGTTTCTCTGTCGTATCAGAATAAAACATCTTTTTCTGATTACAGTCCTGTTCAAAAAAAGAATCCTTTTATCGATTATCAGCAGAAAACAAATTCTTTTTTCTTTGATAAAAGCAGCAAATATCAGATTTACTATATCCCGGAAAAATTTTCAGCAGCTGTTGAGCGCTCTTACCGGGTTCTTTTAAAAAATTACAATGTTGAAGCCTGTCTTGATTCTCAGGTAAGATTTCCATGGACAACTCCTTTAATCTGCTTTATTTTTGCATTTTTTCTTACTTTTTTTTCTAAACAGAAAATTTATTTTATTGTTACCGCATTCTTTCCACTTATTTTTACTTTAAGCCAGCCTTTTTTTGCGCCGGCTGGAGCCGTGTGTTTTTTGCTATTTGGAATTTTTCTTATTCAGAACATCAGGCGCAGAAGCGGTTTTGTCTATGTAATCCGCAATAGTTTTTTAACTGTTTTCTTTTTTATAATTCCTGTGCTTTTTGCTTTTGCAGTTTCTTTTTTAACGGGATTTCTGCTTTTGCTTTGTGTTTGCGCTTCTTTTTCGCTGGAGCATTTTCTTTTTATATTTGAACAAAAGCGTACGGAAAAAGTTTTGTTTAAAAGTTCTTTGATTCTCCCGGCACAGTATGTGCCGCTTGTAACTCATTTTAACCTGCGGATTATGGCTTCCTGTATTTTTGTAACAGGATTCTTTTTAGCTCAGTTTTCTTTGTCTTCAAGATTTTTACCGTCTTCATCTGCAAAAGACTTGCTGATTCCCTCTCCTGCAAGATATAATAGGGATTCAGCAATAGTTTCGCTTACAGATTATATTGAATGGACATGGTATACACTTACGTATCCTTACCGTTCATTAAATTCAAAAGTAACTAAGGTTGAAAATGGAGATACAATTGTAATTCCGCGCTTTGAAAAAAACTCTGACGGGATTGTTCAGACTGATGAAGTTGTCTTTAAGTATGACAACGAGTTTAAACAGAAAATCGTTGATGAGATTGATTTAAAGAGCGAAAATTCGATGGAAAAACTTTTAAAACGACAGGGAAATCTTAATTCTGCTGTTTTTTCGGCATCAGGTTCGGGAAGCGGAGATTTACATGATTTTTTAATTCTTATTTTAGAATTTTTACTGACTCCGGTTGTTTTGTTTTATTTATTAATGAGAATAAAGAAAAATGATAAAAATTAGAAAGACAAAAAAAATAGATTACACGGCGATTGACTCTTTTTTACCACGCATTGTAACGATTCCTTTAAAACAGGAATCGTTTGACGATTGCGATTTTACGGTTTCCATAGGCTCATACGTTAAAGAAGGGCAATGTCTGTCAAAGCCAATTGATTCAAATAATTCTCTTGTATCGGCCGTGCATTCATCTGTCCCGGGTGTTGTTGAAGGAATTGAAAAAATAACCTTATTCGACGGACGTGAAAGTAAGGCTGTAAAAATAAAAATGCAGGGAGCTTTTTCATATAGAGGTAAAGAGCCTGCAGATTTTAACTGGAAAATCAAAATGCCTTCTGAAATTATAAAAATGATTTCAGATTACGGCGTAATAAACACATTTTTTATAAATAAACCAAGTTCTCTGGCTGCACAGTTGAACCACAGAAACAAAGATTCATCTAAAATAATTGTTGTAAGGCTTTTTGATGAAGATCCTTATCGTTGTACGGATTCTTTTGTTTCAGAAAATTTATTTGATAAAATCCGTCAGGGAGCTGCAATTCTTGCCTATGCATATCAGGCTTCCGGTATTGTTTTTGCGTATAACAAAAATAAGCCAAGCCCGGAAGTAAAAGAAGAAGATGAACAGATATTCGGTCAGACACCTGTAAAATATATTCCGGTTAACTGTGAAAAATATCCTGCTGGCTTTCAGCGTATTCTCATGGAATATATTTCAAAAAGTTTTCCTGAAGATGAAGTTTTTTCAAAAATAAATATTTATGATTTGATGACTGATTCTGTTACATTAGTTCATCTTTACAATGCAATTGTTCAACAGATTCCTGTAATAAGTCAGTATGTTTATATTTATGGTGACTGTCTTAAAATTTCTGGTATTCTAAGAGTTCCGATTGGTATTTCGCTGGAATTTCTTGTAGATGAATGCGGCGGATTTTTAAAACAGCCGACTAAAATAATAATTAACGGACAGCTTACCGGCTGGAAGGTCAATTCTTCTGAATATCCTGTAACGAAGAATATAAAATCAATAGGCTTTTTATCTAAGGCGTCTTTTCCGAACCTTACGGCAAATGAATGTATTCGCTGCGGCAAATGCAGAATGGTTTGTCCTGCCGGTTTATGTCCTGATGTATTGTTTAATCAGGTTATTACACAAAACGAAGTGCAGGATTCACTGCTGGTAAAATCTTCAGCTTTGTGCAGCAGCTGTTCACTTTGCAATTCTGTCTGTTCTTCTCGTTTACCTCTTAGTCAAATAATTGCACTTATCCGGGAGCATAGTTATGAAAACCCTAACAGTAAATAAAGCTGAAATACAAAACTATATAAAAAATCACGAAAACCTCAGGCCTTTCTGCTATTTTTCTTCATCAGCAACGGCTTCAACTTTGGCCTGCCTGTTTTTTTTAATTCCTCAGATTGTGATGCTGTATCTTACAAAATCATTTTCTGCGCTTTATATTTTGGGTTCTTCTGTTGCAGGAACTTTGCTGTCGGAAGCTGTTAATTCTTTGCTGCGTAAAAAAAGATTTTATGGAATCACTTCTTTATTTCAGGGATTGTTGATTGGCATGCTTTTGCCTTCTACGATGTCTTTTGCTGCCGTCTTTTTCTTAACATTCTTTTCAAGCCTGATTTTCAGCTATACATTCGGCGGATATTCTCATTCATGGATAAACCCGGTTGCAGTAGCTGTTGTTCTTGCATGGATTTTTGATTTTAAGGATTTCCCTGCCTTTTTGATTTCTGAAGAACAGTTGATGTCTCATAATCCGTCTCTGCTTTTAATTCAAAACGGTACATTCCCGATTCTTCCGTTTGATACAAAAATTACAACTTTCTTAAACGAAAATATTTTCAGCTTTTTAGGAATTTCCGTTCCTGAAGGTTACGTTTCTTTATTCTGGGATAACAGTTCCGTTATTCCTGCTTTCCGCTTTAATTTTATTACTTTGATTTCTTCAGCAGTGCTTTTTGCCTTTGATTTTGTTTCTATTTTAGTACCGGCCTGCTATGTAGCTGTATACAGTTTCTTGGTCTTTTTTGTTTCAAAATTCGTATATTCTGGAATTCCTGGTTCCGGCGATGTTATTCTGGCATTGCTTTCCAGCGGAACATTATTCTGTGCTGTTTTTTTAATTTCGTGGATTGGAACAACACCTGTTTCGCTTGCAGGAAAAATCTGCTACGGACTTAGTGCCGGAATTATTGCGTTTTTTATTGTCGGCTGTGGAACTTCACCTGTTGGTTCTGTCTTTACGATAATTCTGCTGAATATAATGTCTTTGTTTTATCAGCAGATTGAAGACTATTTTTTACGCAAAAGACTTCATTCTTTGCTGCGGAAAGAAATTTCTGTTGTTTCTGAGGTTAAAAAATGATGGAAGAAATTGAAAAAGAAAAAATAAAGAAAATATCTATTGCAAGCGGAATTCTGCTGTTCTTTTTTCTTACATTGCTTTTGTTTCTTATACTTTCAAGGGCTTCATGGAATAAAGGGCTTAAAAAAACTCTTGAACAGTTCCTTGAAAAAAAATATCCGGAAACATACATTGTTGATTCTGCATTAAATATTGGTTCGGGATTTTCTACAAGTTCCTGCGCTTTTAAAATTACAGAAAATAAATTTCATGGTGAAAGAATTGCCGTAATTATAAATATTACAACTTTGTACGGTTCTTATCCTGCAGTTTTTCTATCTCAAACAGATCATGTTTATAAATTTGCAGGATTTATCGGAATGCCTGAAAATTTTGAAGATTTCGCTGTTTCTGCTTCAATGAAATCTTCAATATATTTCTGGCAGAAACGGATTCCTTCAATCGTAAACAAAAAAGGAAAATAAAGTATAGGTAAATACTATGTCAAATAAAAAACTGTTAATTTATTTTTCAACTATTCTCGCAACATTAATTCCGTGCCCGGGACATTTTGGCTTCGGAATTATTCTGGCCGTTGTATTTGATATTATTTTTATTCTTTCGATTCTGGCAAAGCATTTATTCATTAAAATTAAAATCGATGAATATTCAAAAATACTGCAGCCGGTAATGATCTGCTCGCTGGTTACGTTTTTTTATATCATGCTTGTGTTTTTTTCGCCTGTGCTTGCCATGCAGCTTTCTTTTATTCTGTATATTCAGGCTTTTTCCATTTACCTTCAGCTTTTTATGTTTGAACCGGATGCTGAAATCAGCTTAAAAGATGATTTAAGTTCTCAGTTTTACAAGTGCGTTTTATTTACATCTGTAACGCTTGCATTTACTTTTGTGAGGGATATTTTAGGCTACGGCTGCATTAGTTTTCCAACACATGCAGGACTTTATTCAATTTCGCTGTTTAACATAAAGTCTTTAACATTTATGAATTTTTTTGCTTCAATTCCAGGAGCTTCAATTATCTGCGCAGTTATTATAAGTGCTGTGCTTTATTTTAATAATTTAAAACAAAGCAGGCTTTCAGGAGATTCTGATGAATAACTTTTTCTATTATCTTTTGTTTTCTTCTGCAATACTTTTTTACGGTCTTGGCATTGAGCGGATTATTACCGTTCAGAAAAACTATAAAATTCTTGTTTTAAATTATTTAAAATCTCTTTGCGCGGTTTGCATTACAGTTATTATTTCTGCTTTTTTTACGCAGACTGTTTTAAATCATTTTATGATTGCGCAGCTTTATCCGTTCTTTACGCTCATTGTATTTATTTTTGTTTCACTTTTTATTAATTTTATTATTTATAAGGCTATAAAAGAAGTCGCTTTTGATTTTTCAACTTCATTCTTATTTGCATTGCTTGCAGTTCACGAAAGTTCAAATTTCCTTGATTCAATAGTAATAAGCGTTGCCTGTGTTACTGCCTATTATTTTGTTCAGGTTCTTTTAATTTCATTTAAAAAACATTTTGATTTTTATAAACAGCCTGAAAAAATACATACTGTCAGTCTGCTTTATATAAATATTGCAGTGCTTATTTTTTCTTTATTTGCCTGGAATATTTCCTGGCTGAATCCTGCAGGATTACAATAAATTTTGCTTTAAATTATTTATAAAGCATTGTAAAATATCAACGAGGGGTCAGTAAGGAGTGTAGGGTAAATTCCGCTTAAACAGCGTTAAAAATATTAATATATGCAAAAAGTAAACATTTGTTTTGTTTTATCTTCTGATTCTTCAAGACTTCAGGTAACAAATAATTTTTCAGAAAACTATGAGCTTGTATATAAGCCGCTAATCTCTTTTTTGTATTCTCATCCTCAGTTTAAATTTACATTTTCATTTACCGGAGAGCAGCTGGAATGGTATAAAAAAAACTGCCCGGAATTCTTAAAGGTTCTGGCAGAATTAAGCATACGCAAGCAGATTGAAATTTTAGGCGGCGGATATTATAACCCGGTTTTTCCGTTGCTTTTCCCGGCTGACCGCGTTGGTCAGATTGAAATGCTTTCCTCTGAAATACGAAGGTTAATCGGTAAAAGACCTCGCGGGCTTTCACTTTGTGCGAGCGCATGGGATACTTCTTTAATTTCCGGCTTTCAGTCCTGCGGAATGGAATACGTGATTTTAGACAGTTCCCTTATTCCGCCTTCAAAACTGCTTTATCTTCCTGTTATTGCAGCAGACAAGGGAAAAACTCTTTGCGTTATTCCAAGCTACAGAAATTTAGTTCCAGATGAAAATGTTTCTGCTTCTTCATATTTAAAAAGTCTTGTCTCTAATGTAAAAAAAACATGCAAGGATAGTCCGCTTAATAGCGAAGATGATTTTAGAATCGTTACTGTTTGCCTTAGAAAACATGTTCTTGCAAATCTTTTAAAAAAAGGCTGGGTAGAAGACTTTTTTAATGAAATAGAAAATAATTATAAAGATTCAATCGAATTATCGCTTCCGCTTGTATGCAGAAGAACTTCTACAACATTTATTCAGTCTTATATTCCGTCTGGAATAAGTTCAGATATTGGCACCTGGGCATCGGTTCCGTTCACTTCTGTGCCGAATAAAGAAAAATTTCCATTAACGATTTACGATTTATTTAAAACATATCCGCGTCAGCAGGCATTATACAACCGCATGCTTTATGTAAGTATGCTTCTTAATCAGTGCCATGGCGATAAAATGCGCAAAAAGGCGGCAAGAGAGAAATTATGGGAATCTCAGGCAGGCGATGCCTTTATTTGTACGCCTAACGGAGTTATGGCAAATTCCAAAAACAGGCTTGCAGCCTACAGAAGTCTTGCCGAAGCGGAAAAACTGATTCGTGATGCAGCGGAATTTAATGAATCGATTACAGCCTTTGATTACAACTGTGACGGTAACGATGAATATATCTGCCAGATGAAGCAGTATAACGCATGCATCGGGCTTGAAAGCGGTTCTGTATTTGAATTTGACGTAATGAAAAATTCCGGCAACTATACAGATAATTTTTCACGGCTTGAAAAATTTGACGATTATACAGATAAATATACGCGCGGATTCTTTGTTGATAATTTATTTGATAATGATGAATTTCAGTTGTTTAAAAAACAGAGGCCGACAGGCGGCGGAATTTTCTCAAATAAAAAATATCATCAGGTTTTGTTTTCAAGCAACAGACAGGAAATCAGGCTTGAAGCAACCGGAAGTTTTTCAAACCTGAAACAGAATGTCCGGCTTAAGAAAAATTATTTTGTTACAAGCAACGGTTTTATGGTTCAGTATATTTTAAAAAATGAAAGTTCTCTGCCTTTATCCGGAAAACTTACGGTTGAATCAAATTTTGCCCGTTCAGATGATAAACTTGTTTATAAACTAGAAGCCCTTGCCAACGGCGAGAGGAAAGAGCTTTCTGCAGAAGAATCAAAGAACAGTGTTGTAAACAAGGTTTCTTATGTTCAGGTTGTAGATACTCAAAGCGATATTGCGTTTATTTTTGAGCCGAATGAAAACGCTTCTTTCATTTATTCACAGATTTCTTTTATGCGTCCGAACGAAAAAGATGAAGCGGTTGTAGCCGGAAAAACATTGAGTACAGTATTTTCATGGGATGTTCAGCTTGCTCCCAATATGGAAATGGAAAAGACAATAAACTTTACGGTATTTGTAAATAAAAAAACAAGGAAATCAGCAAAAACCGCGGCCCGGACCTGACCAGTACAAAGCTGACCGACTTGGTATGGTACGCACCTGAAAAACACTTTCCTGTAGGCGCCGCACCTGTGCTTTGCTGCGTTTTTTAAGTCGCTTTTTTCTTGCTATTTCAGCTATATGCCTTATACTTATCTAATAAACTATTTTTAGGCAGAAGGATTTCTTTCTGTCGTGGGTGGGTATGAGGTTTAGTTTTACAAAAAAACAGTGTTTCGTCTTTATTGTTTCTTCTGTAATTCTTTTATCGGTTTTTCTTTTACTTTTAATATTAAACTCTTTTTTTCTTCTTAACCGCGCAGACAGTGTGCTTCTGGCTAAAAATTTTGGTTTTGTTTTAAAAGCCGGATTTTTTATAGTTTCCCTTCAGCTTATTCTTTTGATTTTTCAAAGTAATTTTATTTCTGAAATTGATTCTATTTCTAAACTTGACGTAACCGGAACCAACACAAAGCTTGAACTGGAGCATAAGATAAAAAAAATCGAAGATAACGGAAATCTAAAAAATATTTCTGTCATAATGCTTGATTTAAATGATCTGAAATACATAAATGACCATTTTGGCCATGATAAAGGCGATGTAATTATTCTAAATTTTGCACAGATGATAAAAAAGGCTGTAACCCACGATGTTTTTGTTGCAAGATTTGGTGGTGATGAATTTATATGTATAGATGAAAATTCTTCAGTTGAAAAAGTTGAGCAATTTAAAGACAAACTGAATATTTCGGTAAATAACTACAATAAAAATAATGATATAAAAATCTCTTATGCATTCGGATACGAAATTAATGATTCTACTAATCATCTTACGATGAAAGAATTGTTCCGTGTGGCAGACCAGAATATGTATAAAAACAAGAGGGAAATAAAATCCGAAGATTTGCGTTATTCCGGAAAAAAAGATTCCCTTACAGGTTTGCTTTCAAATGAAAATTTTGCACAGATTTTTGAACAACATATCGGAGATAGTTTTAATGAACGTCAGCTGGTTTTGGAATTTACAGATTTTTCAAATTTCAGGTATGTAAACGAATTTGCAGGAAGTGCACAGGGCGATGAGATTTTAAAATTTTTTGCCCGAAGATTAGTAGAATCCAGAAATACTGTTTGTGCTTCAAGACTTTTTTCTGATTATTTTGTTTCCTTAATCGACGTAACAAGTCTTTCAAAACGAGAAATTGAATATTCTGTTTATGTACGGAATAAGTCAATTGAAAATTCCATAATGGAAGAATTCAAGCTTTCTTCTTTTTCTATAAATTCCGGATTGTATTTAGTAAACAGTGCAGTTTCTTCTGTTGCAGAAATGATTCAGTTTGCAAATGTTGCAAGGAATAATGCCAAGAATCAAAACATAGGTGTATGTCTTTATTCTTCTGAAATTGATGCATTTGAAAGAAAACGGCAGGAAATCCTTTCGGCATTTAAGGTTGCACTAAAAAATAATGAATTTGCCGTTTACCTTCAGCCTAAAATTTCTACAGATAACGATAGAATTTCTGGTGTAGAAGCTCTTTCAAGATGGACTTTTGAAGGAAAGGTTCGCTGGACTCCTGATGAGTATATTCCTGCATTGGAAACAAGCGGCGATATTATTCTTCTTGATTACTATGTTTTCGATAAGGTTTTTGCATGGCTTTATGAGCGCAGTTACAGCGGTTTAGGCTATATCCGGATTTCCTTAAATATTTCTGCCGTGCATTTGAATAATCCTTCTTTGTTTTTTGAATATTTACGTAAACTTGAATTAAAGTATAAAATTCCGAGCGAATATATAAGTTTTGAACTGTCTGAAGCCGCTTACATGCAGAAAAAAGAAACTGTTTCCATTTTTATTCAGGCGCTTCACGGAATGGGCTATAGAATTTCGCTTGATGATTTTAAATCAAATTATTTATCTATGAAAGTTCTGGAAAATACTCCGTTTGATGAAGTAAAAATCCGTCATAATTTTGAAGATAAAGACTTTTCTTTTTCTGACCGCATGATTTTAAAAAGCGTAATCGGAATGATAAAAGAAATGGATAAGGTTGTTGTCTGTCAGGGAATTGAAAATAAAAATCAGATTGACTTTCTTAAAAATGAAAAATGTGATGTTATTCAGGGCTTTTATTATTCAAGACCGATACCTCTTGATTCATTCAATGACGTTTGCAGTAAATTCGCATAAAGAAAGCGCTTTGGTAAATTGTGTTGTCTGGGTGGGGCGAACCATGGCAAATGGCGCGGCTTTCACATCACATACGGCGCGGCTGCGGCAAATCCATAATTGACCAAGACAAACATAAAAACTATAATTAAAAAGTTATGAATAGACGTTTAATTACTTCCGCATTACCTTATGTTAATAATGTTCCGCACCTTGGAAACTTGATTCAGGTGCTTTCTGCCGATGTTTTTGCACGTTTCTGCCGCAGCCGCGGTTATGAAACCTTATATGTTTGTGGTACAGATGAATACGGTACTGCAACTGAAACAAAGGCTCTTCAGGAAAAGAAAACTCCTCGCGAACTTTGTGATTATTATTATGCAATTCACAAGGATATTTATGAGTGGTTTGACATTGCCTTTGATAAATTCGGCCGTACTTCAAATGAAGAATGTACAGAAATCACTCAGGCAATTTTTAATGATCTGGATAAAAACGGATTTATAAAAGAACATACTTCTAAACAGCTTTTCTGTCCGCATTGTAACATGTTCCTTGCTGACAGATATGTAGACGGTACTTGTCCTAAATGTGGTGCAGAAGATGCCCGTGGTGATCAGTGTGATTCCTGCGGTACATTGCTTGATCCGACAATGCTTTTAAAACCAAAGTGCCACACCTGCGGTTCAACTCCGGAAGTAAGGGAAACAAAACATCTTTACATCGATTTGCCTGCTATTGCACCAAAACTTGAAGAATGGCTTGAAAAAGCCAGTGTTGAAGGCCGCTGGTCTGCAAATGCAATTCAGATGACAAAAGCCTGGATTCGTGACGGACTTAACGAAAGAGCCATTACACGTGATTTAAAATGGGGAATAAAAGTTCCAAAAGCCGGCTACGAAGATAAGGTTTTCTATGTATGGTTTAATGCGCCAATCGGCTATATGTCTATTACAAAACAGCTTGAAGATGAATTAAAGGCTGAAGGAAAAAAAGCTTTTGACTGGAGAAGCTGGTGGCTTCCCTCTGAAACAAGCGATAAAGAAGCTGTAAAAGATCCTGTTAACCTTTTTCAGTTTATCGGCAAAGATAATATACCATTCCATACAGTAGTTTTCCCTTGCAGTGAATTAGGAACCGGTCGTGACTGGACTAAACTCTATCACATGTCTTCAACAGAATTCCTTAACTATGAAAGCGGAAAATTTTCAAAGAGTAAGGGAATAGGTGTTTTTGGAAGTGATGCAAAAGAATCAGGTATTCCAAGTGATGCATGGAGATTCTACATTTACTATAACAGACCTGAAAAACAGGATTACCAGTTCATGTGGAAAGATTTCCAGGAAAAGTATAACGGTGAATTAATCGGAAATCTTGGAAACCTTGTAAACAGAACCCTGTTATTTGTAAACAAATATTACGAAGGAAAGATTCCGGATGCTCCTGTAGATGAAGAATTATGGACTGCAATCCGCGAAAAAGAGCAGAAGATTACAGAACTTCTTGAATGGGCAGAATTAAAAGACGCATTCCATGAAATTTTTGCTATAAGCGACATTGCAAACAAAGCTTTCCAGGATGGCGAGCCATGGAAAACCCGCAATACAGATCCTGAAAAAGCTGCAAAACTTATTCATAATCTTTGCTATGTAATCAAAGATTTGATGATTATGATTCAGCCATATCTGCCGCAGTATTCGCAGAAAGTTGCTTCGTTCCTTGGAAAGGAAATTACAACTGCAAAATTTGGCGAAGCTAAAAAAGAAGGTGCTTTGTGCTGGGCCGACCTTGGAAAAACAGAAGGTCTTTCTAATATACAGCCGACATCTGTTTATTTTACTCCGCTTGACAATAAGACTATTGATTCTTACCGTGAACGCTATTCTGGCACAACAGCCGGAGCAAAAGCAAACTGTGATAATTCTAAGTCCGCTAAAAAAGCAAAACCTGCTCCAAAAGAAGAGGACGAAGTTCTTCCGTTTGAACAGCAGGCAGAACACTTTAACAAAAATATTGTGTTAAAAGTTGCAAAGGTAATTCAGATTGACCGCAATCCTGAATCTGACAAGCTTTATATAGAACATCTTGATGACGGTTCGGGTAATGAACGTGTTATTCAGAGCGGACTTGTTCCATATTTAAAACCTGAAGAGATTTTAGGTCAGCACATAATTCTTGTAGATAATTTGAAGCCTAGAAAAATGCGCGGAGTAGAAAGCCGCGGTATGCTTCTTGCTGCTGATTATAAAGACGCAGACGGAAAAGATTGTGTTGAACTTGTTACAGCACCATGGGCTGCACCTGGTACTCCTGTAGTTCTTGAAGGTTCTGATGTAAATGCTGTAAAACCTGAACAGATTGACGCAGATGTTTTCTTTAAGATTGAAATTAAGGTAACAGACCACAATGTTGGAATTGGCGGTGTAAAACTGCTTGCCGACGGAAAAGCCATTACAACTGAAAAAACAGCTGATGGCGGGGTAAGTTGATTAATTGTTCAGTTTTACCGTTAATGAGCTGAAAGACTGCAGAAATGATTTGAATGAACGTTTCCTGCAGTCGCCGTTCTGGGCTTCGTTTAAGGCTATGAACGGCTGGAGCTGGAAACGTTTTTCAGTTAATGCCGAAACAGAAAACGGCCAGAAATACAGTTGTTACATTTCTGTTTTGTTGAGAACGTTCAAACTTTCAGTTTTGAAATTTACAATCGCATATATTCCTCTTGCTCCTGAAATAAAGGACTTTACGGATAATCAGAATTCAAATGCAATTAAAGTAATTAATGCGTATTCGGCATTCCTTTCTGAATTTGTTTCTGCAATAAAAAAAGAGCTTCCAAAAAATCTTATTTGTGTACGTTACGATGTTCCTATTGATTTTTATGACTGTGAATCGCGTGATTTTTATGTTAATTCGATAAAGACTCTTGTATTTGCAGGATGCACAAAATTAAAAAAATCATTTACGGATATTCAGCCGCCAGATACCACTATACTTGATTTGTCAAAAACTCAGGAAGAATTGCTTTCAGCCATGAAGCCGAAGTGGCGGTATAATATCCGCCTTGCAGAAAAAAAAGGCGTACATGTTGAATATTTTACAGCAAATTCAGACGGTTTTGAAAAAGCACTGGATGATTTTTATTCGCTTTATAAAGAAACTTCTGTACGCGATGGAATTGCAATTCACAGCAAAGACTATTACAAAAGCCTATTTATGCTGGCAAAATCACAACCAGATTCACCTGAAATAAGGCTTTATCTTGCGCGGCATGAAAATGATAATCTTGCCGCAATTATAACTTTATTCTGTAAAAAAGAAGCTGTTTATCTATACGGAGCTTCTGGCAATGTTAAACGTAATTTAATGCCTGCCTATCTTTTGCAGTGGAATGCAATAAATGATGCTGCATCCTATGGGGCTGCCAGTTACGATTTTTATGGCATGCCTCCGGTTGATGATGAACATCACCCTATGCACGGGCTTTACAGGTTTAAAACAGGCTTTGGCGGTAAAATAATCCACAGACCGGGTTCTTTTGATGTTCCTGTAAACGGATTTTACGCATTGTATGTTGCTGCAGAACGGTTACGAGCTTTTTATCATAAAAAGATAAAAAAGCTTATTGCCGGCAGATAAACTGCCTGTTTTATTTATGTACAAGTAGCTGAAAGTCTGGCATTTTCTATATTAACTTTATATTTCCTCATAAACTTTTATAAATTCTTTCAAAACTTGAGTTTTTATCTTTATTTCGCTATTATACACTCGCTATGAAAAAATTTATTATTTTACTATTGGCCTCTCTTGCACTTGCAGGATGCTCTGATAAAACCAAAAAAACACAGTCAATTGTGCGCATAAATATCAGTTCTGAGCCTGATAGCCTTGATCCGTGGCAGTCAGCAGCTTCTGATACAGAATCTATTTTTTTTAATGTGTTTGAAGGTCTTTTAAAACCGTCTGCATCTGGTGCTCTTGTTCCAGGTATTGCAGAAAATTATTCTGTCTCAGAAGATAAACTTTCTTATACTTTCAAGATTAAAAATAATGTAGTTTTTCATAACGGACAGAAACTTACTTCAAAAGATGTTCTTTATTCCTATAACCGTTTTACAGGACTAGACGGAAACAAGCCAGTTTCAAATAAATTTACTTCCGTAAAATCTGTTTCTGCTCCTGATGATTATACTTTTGTTGTTAAACTTTCTAAACCGGATGCAGCGTTTGCAGCCCTTAATACAATGGCAATTTTACCGGAAGGTTATGATAATCAGGCTGAAAAACCTGTTGGAACAGGCCCTTACAAATTTGTTTCATACACTCCTGGTCAGAAAGTTGTATTTGAAAAAAATACAGATTATTACAATGCAGAAAAAATGCCTTCAATCGATGTTGTTGAAGTTTATATTATGCTGAATTCTGCTTCCGTAATTTCAGCCCTTCGCTCAAATCAGCTTGATATTGCCTATTTTATAAATGGCCAGGATGCAAAAACTTTGGAAAGAGATTATAACGTTACTTCCTGTGCACAGAATATGGTTCAGCTTTTTGGCTTGAACAATTCCTATGGGCCGCTTGAAAATTTAAAAGTAAGACAGGCAATTAATTATGCTGTAAATAAAAATGATATTATTGACGGCGTATGGTCAGGTTATGCAACTGAACTGTATACAAATTTCAGTCCTGCCTTTAAAGAATTTTATAATGATTCTCTTTCAGATTATTATACGTTCAATCTTGATAAGGCAAAATTACTTATGAAACAGGCCGGTTATGAAAACGGATTTGATTTAGTGATTACAGTTCCTTCAAATTATGAACCTCATGTTCAGGCTGCAGAAATCCTTGTTAGCCAGCTTGAAAAAATTAATATACGTGCAAAACTTGAACTTGTAGAGTGGGGCACATGGCTTGATAAGGTTTATACAAAGGCTCAGTTCCAGTCTACAGTTATTGCATTTAACGGAAAACTTGAACCGAATGATATTCTTACACGGTATGTTTCTACAAATAAAAGGGATTTTATTAAGTTCAATAATAAGGAATTTGATTCCCTTATGACTTCTGCCCGTTCAGAAAAAAATATAAGCCGCCGTGTACAAATGTATAAAGACTGTCAGAAACTTCTTACAGAAAATGCAGCTTCTGTTTTTATTTGCGACCCGAATTTGATTGTCGCAACAAAGAAAAACCTGCACGGTTATACTTTTTATCCAATAACTTTTATAGATTTTTCTACATGGCGTTATGAATGATTCTTTTAGGAAAGAAATTATTATTTTCTATATAAGAAAGACAGCTGGATTTTTCGTAACAGTTTTTGTAATTTCTGTAATTACATTTGCAGCATTTCAAATTCTTCCGGGAGATCCGGCTCTTGTCATTCTTGGTGTAGATGCAGAACCTGCTCAGATTGAAAATCTCCGCTCTATAATGCATTTGGATTTAAGTCCTGTAGCGCGTTATTTTTTATGGATTTCCAATGCTTTAAAAGGAGATTTCGGACAGTCTTTCCGCTATCAGCGCAGCGTTAATTCAATAATTTTTTCTTCCTTTCTGGTTACCGTTCAGCTTTCTGTTTTTGTCCTGTTAATAACGATTCTTTTGGGAATTCCTCTTGGAATTTTTCTTGCACGGCATGATAAGGAAAAAAAGTGCCTGCCCGTAAATTTTATAAGTCAACTTGGAATTTCTTTTCCTGTTTTTTGTGTTGCACTTCTTTTTATCTATGTTTTTTCTGTTAAGCTAAAACTTCTACCTTCAATGGGATATGTTTCTTTTTCTAAAAATCCCTTGGGCTGTATAAAATCCCTGCTTCTGCCATCGCTTTCACTTGCGTTTGGTACGGTATCTATAATGCTCCGTTATATGCGCTCAAGCATTTTAACTCAGGTAAAAAAAGATTTTGTCCGTACTGCAAGAAGTAAAGGAATGGGTGAAAAAGCTGTATATTTTAAACATGTGCTCCGTAATTCGCTTATACCTGTTATAACTATTTTAGGCATGCTTACTTCAGAAATTTTAGGCGGAAGCATAATTATTGAAAATGTATTTTCTCTTCCTGGAATTGGTAAAATGATTTCTTCTTCCATTTCTTCAAGGGATTTTCCGCTGATTCAGGCACTTGTTTTATATCTTGCATTTATTGTCGTAAGCTGCAATTTTGCAGTAGATATTTTTTATTCTATAGTTGATCCAAGAATCAGGTTAAGGGGAAAATCTATATGAAAAAGCTTTTTTCTGATTTTAAACTGATTCTCGGACTTTCTATTGTTTCGTTTCTTTTTTTGCTGGTGCTTGTAAGTTTTTTCTATATGCCATATAACCCCAATCAGATTTCAATTACTGAAAAACTCAGTTTTTTTTCAGTAAAACACATTTTTGGAACGGATAGTTTAGGCAGGGATGTTTTTTCCAGAGTTTTAGTTTCTTTACGTATTTCTTTTTTTATAGGGTTTGCCGGAGCAACTTTTGGCTTGATTTTCGGCTCACTTGCAGGTGCCTGTGGCGGTTATTTTGGCGGAATTGTTGATTCTATCGTAACAAAAATAATTGACGTACAGATGGCTTTCCCGGGAATTCTTCTTGCACTTATGCTTTCCTGTGCCTTAGGTCCTGGAATGAAAACTACCGTATTGGCTCTAAGCCTTATGGCACTGCCGCGTTTTGCAAGAATCGCTCGGAGCGGATTTTTACGTTTCAGACATTCTTCTTTAGTATTTGCGGAAAAAGCCAGAGGAGCTTCTGTACTTCGTATAATGTTTTTTCATATATTCCCAAATATAAGCACGGAATTGCTTGTAACATATTCTTTATCATTTGCAACTTCCATTATGAGTGAATCAGGCTTAAGCTATTTAGGTCTTGGAATTCAACCGCCGGATGCAAGCTTCGGCAAAATGTTAAGCGATGCCCAGAATTCAATTTTTACATCTCCCTGGTTAATTTTTGTACCAGCCTTTGTTCTTGCATTGCTTATAATTGGTTTTACACTTATAAGTGACGGTCTTACAGCCGGCAAGGAAAGTGAGTGAAAAACAAGAATTATCAGATAATTGGATTAGAGCATAGGAATAAATAGCAGTACCATATGAAAAACAATAATGTTCTTGAATTAAATGATTTTTCGCTTTCTTTTTTAATGAAGGGCAAAAATGCCTATGCAGTAAAAGATTTGTCTCTTTCGGTTGCAAAAGGTGAAATTGTAGGATTTGTAGGAGAATCAGGCTGTGGAAAAACTTTAACAGCTTTAAGCTGTATGGGACTTCAGCCTGAACATGCAGAAATTACAGGAACTATAAAAGTTTGCGGCGATGACATAAAAAATTTTTCAGAAAAAGAATGGACTTCATTCAGAGGTAAAAAAGTTTCCATGATTTTTCAGGAGCCGCTATCATCTCTTAATCCTCTTGAAAAAATCGGAAAGCAGATTATAGAAACAGGAATCCTTCATGGGCTTTCAAAAGCAGAGGCAAAGCAGCGTGCTTTGTATCTTATGGGTGAGTTAAATCTTGCTGATAAAGAAAAGCTTTTTTACATGTACCCGCATCAGCTTTCCGGCGGTCAATGCCAGCGTGTAATGATTGCATCAGCCCTTATGAATAATCCTGAACTTCTTATTGCCGATGAGCCGACAACAGCACTGGATGCGGCAACTCAGGTTCAGATAATAAATCTTTTAAAAAAAATCAATTCTATGTTTCATACAGCAATTCTTTTTGTTTCGCACGATATTCTGCTTGTTCAAAAATTATGCACAAAAATTTATATAATGTATGCCGGATGCATATTGGAATGCGGCAGAACTGAAGAAGTTTTAACCAATCCTGTTCATCCTTACACAAAGGCATTGCTTAATTCTTTGCCGTCTTTTGAAAAGCGTTTTCAGGATCTACAGGTAATTTCCGGTTTTGTTCCTCCAATTACTTCAAGGAATGCTGACCTTTCATATCTTTTTGAACGCTGGAAAGAAGCACAGAATATATGTTATATTAACGAAAACACAAAGCCGTTAAAAACAGACGATAATGACTTTCTTCATCATAAAGTTTACTGTCATCGTCATAACAGGCTGGAAATTATATGAAAAACGATTATCTGCTGGAATGTGAAAACCTTTCAAAAAAATATACAGACTCTTTTTCCCGTAAAACCGTAGCCGTAAAGGATGTAAGCCTTCAGATAAAGGAAGGAGAAACTTTTGGGCTTGTAGGTGAGTCTGGCTGCGGAAAAACAACTTTAGGCTATACATTGCTTAATCTATTGGAAAAGAATTCCGGAACTGTAAGATTTTGGGGGCGGGACATTGATTCTTTTAACAGAAAAGAAAAACAGGAATTCCGCAGAAACTGTCAGATAATTTTTCAGGATCCTTATTCTTCAATTGATAAAAAATATTCAATTTTTTCACTGATAAAGGAAAGTCTTGATATTCATCATATCGGTTCATGTTTTGAAGAAAAAAAACGTATCGTTGAAGAAATTATGCAGAATGTAGGGCTTGATGTTTCAATGAAAGACAGAAAACCTTCTACGTTATCTGGCGGACAAAGGCAGAGGGTTGCCATAGCACAGGCACTTGTTTTAAAACCGAAGTTTATTGTGTGTGATGAAATTGTTTCTGCCCTTGATGTTATGATTCAGGCACAGATACTAAAACTATTAAAAGAACTTCAAAAAAAGTTTTCTTTAACATATTTTTTTATTTCCCATGATTTAAATGTTGTTTCATATATGGCGGATCGAATAGCCGTGATGTATAATGGAGAAATAGTTGAATGTGCAGCAACAAGTCAGATTATAGCTTCTCCGCAGCATCCGTATACTAAACAGCTGTTTGAATCTGCGGGTCTTGCAGTAAAGAAAAATTAAATAAGTGAATCTTGGAGGAAAAAATGTCCGATTCAGAAAAGTCAGAAAACTCTGAAAAATATGTACGTCCTACATGGGATGAATATTTTATGGAAGTATGCAGAGCCGTTGCAAAACGCGCAACCTGCGACCGTGGCCGCTCTGGCTGTGTTATAGCAAAGGATAATCAGATTCTTGTAACAGGATATGTTGGCTCTCCTGCAGGACTTCCTCATTGTGATGATGTAGGGCATTTGATGAGAAAAGCCCTGCATTCGGACGGTACGATTACACAGCATTGCGTAAGAACCGTTCATGCTGAACAAAATGCAATCTGTCAGGCAGCAAAAAGAGGAATCGCAATTGACGGTGCAACTTTATACTGTAAAATGACTCCATGCAGAACATGTGCCATGCTGATTATAAACTGCGGAATAAAAAGGGTAGTCTGCGAAAAACACTATCACGATGAACAGGATTCTCTTGAGATGTTTGAACAGGCAGGAATCCGCATTGAACATGTAAGTGATACAATGCAGACTTACACCAATATGTAAAAAAGCGCGCCGCTTTTCAAAAGCGGCGCGCTTTAGTTCAGTATTAGTATACTTTACAGATTATTGTAAAGCCATTCCTTAAATGTTTCGTAATTGTTTTCCATTGGAACAGCATGGTCAGGAAGACGCATTACAGCTTCCAGACGTGAAGGCATAGGAGGTTCTCTTCCTATAGCAGAACTTACAGTTGAACCGAATTTTGCAGGATCTGCTGTTTCAAGAATAATTCCTACTGCGTTTGAATTAATAACGGAATCAGCCCAGTCCGGAACATTTGGCGTTAATCCCGGCTTTTTATAATCGCCTTTAACGCCTTCTTTTAGTTGCTTCATGGCTCCGCTTCTGATGTCATCCCATGCTTTCCATGCAACGGCACCATGCGGGTCAATTATATATCCTGTTCTGCGGTTGCAGTCCTTTATTGCCTGAATAATGCCCTCATTGTCCAGCCAGTATGAGGCAAACAGGTGGCGCACCTCTTCGAGCGAATACATTGCTGCAATGCGCTCATAGTTACTTGGAGCACCAACGTCCATTGCATTTGCATATGTTTCTACGGATGGACGCGCATCATAATTGCCGGTTGCAATCCAGTCAGGAATTGTATGATTTGCATTTGTTGCTGCGGTAAAACCTGCAATCGGTGCGCCCATTTCGCGCGCAATCAAACCTGATGTAAGGTTTCCGAAATTTCCAGAAGGAACAACAGCAATAATTGCCGGATTTTCAATTTTGTTATCATGCAGACAGCGTAATTTTACTACCATTGAAGCATACATATAGTAAAATGCCTGCGGCAAAAGTCTTGAAATATTAATTGAATTTGCAGAAGAAAGCCTGAATTTTTTGCGCAAATCATTATCTGTGAAAGCTGTTTTTACAAGTTTCTGACAGTCATCAAATGTGCCTTTTACTTTTAAAGCCCTTACGTTTCCTGTAAAGGTTGAAAGCTGTTTTTCCTGCAAAGGACTGATTTTTCCGTCCGGGAACAGAATAGTAACGTCAATTCCTTCAACGCCTAAAAAAGCACTTCCTACGGCACTGCCTGTATCGCCTGATGTTGCAACAAGAATGTGCAGCTTGTCATCTTCTGATTTATTAAAATAAGACATTACACGAGCCATAAATCTTGCGCCAAAATCTTTAAAGGCACATGTCGGTCCGTGAAAAAGTTCAAGAACGTAAGTTACAGGATCAATTGGAGCAACTTTTGAAATAAACGGATATGCATCCTGTATAATGCTGTTCAGGTCTGCATCAGGGATTTCTCCGTCTACATACGGCTTTGCCATGTTAAAGGCAACATCGCAGAAAGCCGGAGCTACAGCCTTGTTCAAAAAAGAATCGCTGAGTTTTGGATATGAAGTCGGAATGTAAAGCCCGCCGGTTGCAGAGTTCATTCCATTCATAACAGCTGTACGCAAATCACATTTTACAGATTTATCTCTTGTGTCCGTGTAAATCATAGTTATTCCTTACAAGTTATAATTTATAGCCTGTCCCAATTCTTCGGAGAGCTTTTCTCTTGCAGAATTGATTGCCTTCCAGTCAACGCTTTCTATTGCAGTTGCAGTTTTTTCTGTTGTGTAGAGAATTTCGCCTGTCTTTAAGTTCATGCATGAAATTCTGCCTGCCAAAGTGCATTTATAAAGACCGTTTTCCTGAATTATTGGAGTTGCATATTTCACAGTTCCATATACAAGAAATGAAACTGAATTTCCAACTATTCCATGAACGTATTTATAAATACCGTCTGAAGTGCTTAAAATATTCCTTGGAATGTCAAAATTCCCTATTGATGTAAAGCCTTTTTTCATTAAATCTTTCAAAAGAAGTGAAGATGAAAGAGTATCTGCAAGAGGCTTTTCACTTAAATTATAATCTACAAGGCTTATAATTCCATTGGAACGTAATTTTGTTTTAATTTTAAAATCTGATTTTACTTCATATTTTTTTGCGACAGCAATAACTTCACTGTCTGTTGATTTTGGATCAGGGGCTACAGCTATGTAACTGTCACATGAAAAATCCGTATTTTCCGGATTAAAACTTACATTTCCGTTTTCGTCAGTTTTAACTGAAACTTCTGAAAAAACTGGAATGCCTTTTTCTTTTGACTGCGGAAATTTTATAATCAAAGGGAAACTGGCAGCAGGCTTTTCATTGATTGTTACGGCTATTGTATAGGGCTTTTTAAATGCATTTCCGGCAATTATAGGAGAAGGGGCTGAAACAACGGATAGTTTTATTCCGTTGAGCGATTCTTCAAATAATTCTGCTTCTGATTTTACAGGAATTTCAAGTCCTGCCTGTTGTGATTGTAAAACTTCGGATTGTTTTTCTATCTGTGTTGATTCACATGACAGTAAAAGAAATAATGTTATACAGCTTGTAAAAATATATGCAATCTTTTTCATAATAAACCATTGTTACATAATAAATTATTTTTCTATTTTATCACTTTTATCTAAATCATTCAACTGTTCAATTTGAAGTTTTGGTACACTTATTTTATAGTTCCCTGATGAGTTCTGTCCGTCTGTGTTTTGCCATATGCGCTTTGTAACCTGAAGCTGTGCTGCCTACTTTAAACTTTTTTTATTTTTTCCTATAACATAATTATGAGATGCACAAAAGTATTGATTAACCTGAAAAACCTTGAATCAAATTTTAAACAGATAAAAAACTGTCTTGGTCCAGACGTAAAAATATGCAGTGTTGTAAAAGCTGATGCTTACGGTCATGGTGCCGTTGAAGTTTCAAAAAAACTTGCAGATTGTAAAACAGATTTTCTTGCCGTTGCAACCGTAGAAGAAGGCGAAGAACTCCGTGCGGCAGGCATTACGCTTCCGATTCTTGTTTTAAGTCTTTGTACACCGGAAGAAATTGAAGAGCTTGTAGAAAATAAGCTTACCCCTTTAGTTTTTGACGAAGAATATATAAGCCTTATAGAAAATGCCGCCGCAAAAAAGGGCATAGACAATTTTTCAGTTCATATTGCAGTTGATACAGGCATGGGAAGAATCGGCTGCCTTGCTGAAGATGCCGTAAAAATTGCCCGCTATATTACGGCTTGTCCGCATCTTGTACTTGGCGGAATGTGTACGCATTTTGCCGTTTCTGACAGTGTAACGGCAGAAGATGAAGAATATACGGAAAATCAGATAAAGGCTTTTAATTTTGCCTGTGAAAGCGTAAAACAAGCCGGAATAAATCCGGGCTTGCGCCATTGTTCCAGTTCTGCGGCTTTATTGAATCTTTCAGGTGCTCATTTTGACATGGTTCGTGCCGGGATTATCTTGTACGGTTATTATCCTGATCAGGTGACAAAAGAATATCTTGCAGAAAAAGGAATCAATGTAAAGCTAAAAAAAGTTATGTCCATGACGACAAAGGTTGTTTCTGTACGTCCGCTTAAAAAAGGCAAATCTGTTTCTTACGGACATACCTGGACAGCAGAAGAAGATACAGAACTTGCCGTTCTTCCTGTTGGCTATGCGGACGGACTTTTGCGCAGCTTTGCAAGAACACTAAAAGTTAAAATCGGTTCAAACTTTTATGAAATCCGCGGAAGAATCTGCATGGATCAGTGCATGGTCGAAATCGGCAAAAACAGCGGCGTTAAACGCTGGGATGATGTTGTATTATTCGGCGATAACGATTGTGCAGGCTGTGAAAACCTTGTTTCAGCTCAGGAGCTTGCAGAAAAGACAAATACAATCCCTTATGAAATTTTAACAGGAATTACAAAAAGAGTTCCGCGCGTTTATATTTAATTTTATTTGATAGGATTATCTTTATTTTGTCAGGAGTTTTTTAACTTCGCTTACAAGGTAGAAAGAGCCGGTTACTAAAAGAACAGCATTGTCTTTTGCCGCATTTTTAACTGCATTTTTTATGGCATCTTTATAGTCTTCATTTTTTGTAAATGAAAGACCTGCTGAATTAAACGCATTTTCCAGCGTTTTTATATCGGACTGTTTTACTTCGCCCGGCTTTGTAATCGTAATTTTTTCAAAGCGGTTTTTAAAAAG
>JAEEGK010003736.1_pt1 | contig 37716 bp, 15 predicted proteins | sample 8958771 | NCBI WGS metagenome assembly JAEEGK01 (sample SAMN16246547, study PRJNA631951) | gut metagenome | biome: gut microbiome; feature: rumen; material: SC-attached | host: Bos | place: Iran: Karaj | collected 2018-10
ACTTCAAAAAGAAAAAATTATCCTGAAATTAATATTTATGTTTGGGATATTAATAATATTTTAGAATTTAGAAATTATCAAATAGAAACTAAATTTTTAAATGAAGTAGAGTTATCTTCAATAAATTTTTTTCAATTTTTTGAAGGAAAATTTACTTCAATAATTTTTTATTCTGGTGAAAAAGAAGATAATAATAATAATGATTATCCTTATGGTATATATTCAAGAAAACAATTAATTGAATTTTATAAAAAAAATAATAAAAAAGAATTTTTAATTCAATGCCCAATTTTTTTTATTTTAAGTCCAATTTCTTTTAACAAAAAAAATTATATAATAACAGATCCAGTTAATAGAATAAAAGGAAAATTTCCAAAACCATTAACTCCAAAAAATTATAATTATTTTGTTAAATTATATCATAAAACTTCAAATAATATTTTTAATTTAGGAGGAATAAATATTTTGTTACCTATAATTGAAATTATTTATAAGAATTTTCAACAAAAAGAATGTTTTATATCTATTATCAATTTTATTAATAATATTATTAAACAAAAAAATAAAAGTTTAATTAATGTTTTAACATCTAATTTCTTTTCTATGTTAAGTTTATTTTTAGAAAGAATAAATGATAACTTATATGATTCTGAAGTAATAAAATTATTAATTGAAATAGGACATAATATTTTAAATTTTGAAGATGAAAAATTTAAATTACTCAAAAAGGAATTTTTTACTCAAATATTATTTAATATAAAAATTATAAAAAAATATCCTCCTAATTTATTAAATGAATTATGGGAACAAACTCTATTAAATTATGATTCATTAAAAGAAATTTTTCCAAGTCTAACATCTATATCTTCTTTTTTAAGTTCATATTATTCAATAAATAATATTGATAAAAATCTCTTTCAAATATTATTATTTCTTTTAAATCATAAAGGAACAAATGATGAAGATAGAGTTAATTTTTTTAAAATATTATCAAATGAAAGTATATCTATAAATTTAATATTAACAATAATTGATTTATTTACTAATTTTTTTCATTCAAATGAAAATAACAAAGTATTAAAACAAAATAGTTTAATATATATGTTAGAATATAATTGTCTAAATGAATTAATTTTTTGTTTAAGTAATTCAAATTTACAAGTTAAAATTAAAATAATTGATTTTATGATTTTTATGTCATCTGAATATTATCAAATAATAAAAAACTTTTTTGAAAAATGTCAAGTAAAAAATCCTAAAAAGATAAAATATAAATATCTTGGTAAAAAGGATATTTTACAATTAATACAATATAATATAATAATAAATGAAAATAATGAAAAATCCAAATCTGAATTTAAAATGCCAAAAACACAAAACAATTTTTTTTTAGAAAGAAGTGAAAGTGTAATATTAGATATAGAAAATATAAAATCCAAATTTTTAAATGAAATAAACAATGAACCTTTAAATATAAAAAAAACAAGTTCAATTATTATAGAAAAAAAAGAAGAAAAAAAAAAGGAAGAAATAATAATTAATAAAAAAGAAAAAAAATTAAAAGAAAAAATATCAGAATCAGAATTATCATTTGATGAAAAATCTCCAACTACAAAATTAAAGGAATCTCAAAATAAATTAGTTAAAAATTTCACTAAACAAATGGAATTTGATTTAGAAATTGAAGAAAAAGAAGAAAAACATCCTTTAACAAGTAAAAATAGTAAAAAATCAAAATTTACTTTTTCAATCGAAGCAACAAATGAATTAATGGAAAAAAAAGAAAATAAAAATCCAATAAAAAAAACTAAATCAAAATCAACTAATTCAATATTAAAAGAATTGCATAATAATAATGATTCAAATATATTAATTCCTTTTAAAAAAACTAAATCAGAAACTATTAATTTTGATTATTCAACTTTAGAAATTAATGTAGATAAAATTAATAAAGAATCAGAATTAAAATTAAAAGATTTTCCTAATAAAGTTTTTTCATTAGCAAAACATTGTGTTGATTTTTTAAAAGAAATTGATGATGAAAATGAATGTAAAAATTATCAATTAGATATTTTTTCTTATGAAGATGATAAAACAATAAATAAAACAAAAGCTTTGAAAACAAGAACAATAGATACAATTAAAGAAGATGAAAATGAAAATTGTATTAGTAATACTATTAGTAAAAGAAATACATTTAATGATAATTCACCTAATAATAATTTAGTTAATTTAATTAAAAAAAATAGTTCATCAATTACAATTGATGAAAATAATTTTGGAAGTAATAATAAAAGTAATGATATAAATTTAACTCCTAAAGATTTTAAAATTGAATCTCCTGTTAAAATTGATAATAAAGAATTAGAAAATAATAATTTTCATATTGCAACTTCTTTATGTGGTTGGTTATATTCTATTAAAAAAAATATTAATATTAATTCTTTTAATTTTGATAATAATTATGTTTTAGATTTCCTTGTTTTTCAATGTAAAAAATTAAAAAATATAAAAATGATATTAAACATTATATGCTTTTTATCTTCGAATAAACCAATGGCTGAAATCAGTGCTCAAAACAATCAAAATGAAATCTGGAAAAATGATATTCAAATATATTTTAGAAATGAAAATGTTATTCATTTTATAATTGATGTTGCATTCAATTGTTATTTACATATTCATATTCCACAATTTAAAAGTCCTTTAATCAATTCAGATGAAAAATTTGGAAATGCTAATTATAATAAAACTTATTTTGGTTGTAAAGATTTATTAATTGATATTTATTTTAATAATTTAAATTATAACGAACAAAAAAATTCCAATTCTGTTATTTTTGGTTATCTTTTTCCTTATTTATTAAATTTTCGTTTTAATAAAAAATATAATAAGGATGGAATATTTAATAATTATTCTTTTACTTTTTTTAGAGAATTAATTAATGAAATAATTGGAAAATTTTATGAAATGTTTTATCGAAAAGAAGAATCAAATTTTGAAAAAAAAATTAAAAATAATGAATTTCATGGTTTTATAAAATTTATCAGTCTTTTCTTTGAATTTGCAATTTTATTTCAAAATTCTGACAAAATTTATATTTCTTCAAGTAATTTAATTCATTTAAAAGAACAAAACATTTCTAATATTCCTTCTTATATTATTAGTAATGTATATTATAGTGTCTCTTCAGATAAAATTTGGTCTGATTATAACAATTATCATAAAATATATAATATTATAAAATATATTTGGAGTAGAAAAAGAATTTATGATTTATGCTCAATTAAATATGAAGATAATGATTATAAAGTTTATAACATTTCAAATGAAGAAATTGATAAAATTATCAATTGTTTAATCTTAAATAAAGATAATTTAAATTACTCTCGATCATATTTTGAAATATTATTCAACAGTCATAATATTAAAATTAAAGATAAAAACGATAAAAATATAGATTATTTTTTACCTTTAATAAATTCAGTTTCCATTTTTACTTCTTATTTAATTCAATCAATTAGTAGAAAAGAAGAAATACTAAATTTACAGTTTTGGTTAAATGAATATCAATATTATATAATATTTCTGTTAATTGGAAGTTGTACTTTAAGTCATAAAAAAAAGATATTAGAAAAATATGAATATAAATTTGTCACTAGTTTAATTTGCTCTAATTTAGCTTTTATGATAGGATTTGTATTTTCAAATTTCTATAATGAAAATAATAAAGAAATCAAATCTTTATATCATATTCTTATTCAAAATATTTCTAGAATATTTTCAAAAATTATTAAAATCACAGAAGAAAAAAACAATAATAAATTATTTTCAAAAATAAATTTTATGAAAAAGCCAGATTTAAATGATGCTCCAATATTTTTATTAAATAACTATTATAAAGTAACTATAAAAAAAATAAATGAAAATATTCCTGATAATAATGAACAAAAAAATATTAAAGAAATTAATATAATAAAATCAATATTTACAATACAAGATTTTAATTCTAAAGATTATATGAGTGTGAATTACTTAAACGAAAATAAACAAATGTTTGAAGAAAAATTATTTTATAATCAAGAAATGTTAGAAAATATAGATTTAATATTTAATATAGAAATGTATTATAATATATTTAATTATGAATATAACCAAAATTTTAACATTCAAAGTATATTAAATGAAGAAGATACAGAAAGTATAACTTATACTAATAATTATAAAAAACTTTATGAAAATATTATAAATGATTATAATTATTTACAAAAATTTGTATATGAAAAAAACGAATATCAAACTTTATCAGAGACATTAAACAATAAAAAAAAATATAGAAAATTAAAAAAAGAACTTTTTTCATGGAATAATACATATAGTGATTTTAACACATTTTATTTAAATAAAAATAGTTTAAAATATAAATTAAAATATCATTTAACAAAAGATTTAACAACACCATTAATAGTCCCAATATTAGATTTACAATATTATTTCCCAAATTTTTTGAGGTATGATAAGTCAAAAATTTTTGAAGAAAATTATGGGAATTATTATAATATAGATTTAAAAGTATTTCCGAAAGAAACTCCTTCTGTTTCAATTATTGATCATAATGACTTTGAATGTTGTGTTATAACACAAACAAATCATATTAAAGGAGGAATTAAAATATATTATGAAAAAATAGAATTTATTCCAATAATTTCAAATGATGAAAATATAATATTTTCTGATAGAGACGAAGAATATCAAAGTGAAAAAAAAAATTGTTATGGTTCTATTTTTAAAACTAACAATAATTATAAAGATTATTTATTTATTAGAATTATTGAAATTAATAGTATTAACTTTATTTTTAAAAGAAAATATTGTTATAGAGATAATAGTATAGAAATTTTCTTAAACACAAATAAATCATTTTTTATAAAATTTAAAACATATAATGCAAGAGAAGACTTTATAAATAAAATAATATCTCAAAAAAAAAATCCATTTGCAGAAATTAAATCAATAGATAAAAAAGTAATAATAGGATATTATAAAAATATTCCAAAATATAAAGACACACACTCAAATATAGATAATTTATCATATAAATGGAGAAATTGGAGAATCTCCAATTTAGAATATTTAATGTGGTTAAATATTTATGGAAATAGATCTTATAGAGATTTAAATCAATATCCAGTAATGCCTTGGATATTAACAAATTTTTTAAAAGAATCAAATGAATTTAATGAAATTATCCAAAATGAAAAAAAAACAATTAATAATAATATAAATAATTATTTAATTAATAATTATTTAAGGGATTTTAATTGTCCAATTGGTTTATTTTGTTCAAATCCAGAAGAAAAAAAAAGAAAAGAATTATATATAGATACATATAAATCAATGGTTTTAGATTTAACACTTGAAAATTTAATAGAATTAAATCAAAATGATAAAGAAGAGTTAGAGTTAAATACAGAATTAAATAATAATGAAATAGAATCTAAAAAACAGAATTCTTTAAAAACATATGGAATTGATATAGAAAATATATATAAAAATATAAATATAAATTATGAAAAAATACCATATTATTTTGGAAGTCATTTTAGTAATGCAACTTATGTTTCTCATTATTTAGTTAGAATATTTCCATATACTTTAACTTCAATAGAAATTCAATTAGATGATTTTGATGCTCCAGATAGATTATTTTTTAATTTAGGAAAAACTTTCAAAAATGTTTCTTCTGAAAAATGTGATGTTAGAGAACTTATTCCTCAATTTTTTTGTCTTCCTGAAATGTTTGAAAATAAAAATAAATTAAATTTAGGATATTTACAATATGATAATGAAAGTAAAGAATTGTTTAATGAAAAAGATAAAGAAAAATTTAAAATAGAAGATGTTCATTTGCCTATTTGGGCAAAAGATAATAGAAATATATTTGTAATGAAAATGAGAGAAATCTTAGAAGATGAAAGATTAAAAATTAATTATTGGATAGATTTAATTTTTGGTAATTATCAAAGAGGAAATGAAGCTTTAAAAATAGGAAATTTATTTTGTTCTTATAGTTATGATAATGTTATGATTCCTAGAATAGATAATTATATTAAAAATAATCAAATTGAAGAAGCTAATTGTATTTTTAATTTATTTGAATTGGGTGTTCATCCTAATAAAATTATAAAAAATGAAAAAGAGAGAAAAGAAAAAAAAAAAGATAAAAGTGAATTAATGAATAATAAATTTTATTACTTTAGAACTAAATGTAAAATTATTAATGATGGTAATAATAAATTAACACAAGATCCTATTTTTATTTCTTCTTATAAAACAAAAACCAATAATTTTGGTATTGAAAATTTAATGGTTTTATTAAGTAATTTTGAAAATTATCAAATTTCTTTTGATAAAACTAAAGTTACGACAATTGAAAATAATGATAATATTAATATTAAATCAGAGAGTAAATTATGTTATAGAATATTTGAAAGCAAGGAATTATTATATAAAGTTCCAAAAATAATAAGTTTAAAAAATAATTCATATTTTATTATTTCAGGATTTATAAATGGAGAAATATTATTATTAAAAAATGAAGAAAATAATAAAGAAATAAAACAATATGAAGAAATTAGAAAATCAAATCCTTTAATATCAAAAAAAGATAATAGTTTAATCACATATATAACAAAAGATAATGATGAAGAATTTATTTATGCAGGAACTGAAAATGGAAGTATAATTATATATAAAATAGAGGAATTATATAATAGTTATTCAATAATTTTTTTTAGAATAAAAAAAAATCATACTGAAGCAATAATTAATATAAATGCAAATTCAAGATTAAATATGTTTATTGATTGTTCTTTAGATTGTTTTATTAATATTTATACAATGTCAAAAGTAGAATTAATTAAATCTATATATAATGATAATTCTTATGGTTCTTTAATAAATTATGTTTTTTTATCTTCTTCTCCTCTTCCTTCTTTTATTTATTATACAAATAAAAATATGTTTAATTGTTATAATATTAATGGCGAATTATTAGATATAATTTGTGAAGAAAACTTTCTTCAAAATAAAGATATGATTAATCCTATTATTTTTACTGATTCTAATTTTATGGATTATTTAATATATGGAACTATTAGTAATTTTCTTTTTATTAGAAAATTTCCAAATATGAATTTAATGTATTATATTAATATTAATCAAACTGATTTAATTGAAACACCATTATATTCAAATATTGATAATGATACTTTTGATTATAAACCAATTAAATTTATTCATATTTCTAACAATGGACAGTTTATTTATGTTATTTATGATAATTCAAATTTAGTGTTAGTATTACCTCTAAATTTAAATTTAGATTCAACAATTATTTATAATACTAATTAACATTTAATTAATTAAATATTATATAATATAAATAATAAAGAAAAAAAAAAATCACATAATTCAAGCCTTAAATAATTTCATTAAAAAAATAAAGTAACCAATTACGTCAAAAAATAAAAAAAAATAAAAAAAGAGATATTTAAAACTAAAAATAATGGATATAGACAAAGCAGCATCAAATATATCATCAGTAGAATTAAAAAATAGATTAAGATGGGGTTTATACATAATTCTTTTATGTGTAGGAATATTTTCAAGTTGTGATGGTGGAATAATACCTCAAGCAACAGATAAAATGACAAAAGATATCGCAGACAATGATAACAAAAAAATGGGATTATATGGTTCAATAGATTATTTAGGAAGAGTATTTGGAGCATTATTTTTCACATTTACAATAAATAAAATAAGAAGAAAAATATTATTAGCATCAACATTAATATTTAAAGCATTATTATTATTTTATCCTTTGATAGATCATAAGAATTATAATATTAATTTAATATTAAGATGTTTATCTGGTATATCTCAAGTTTTTTATACTACATATTTACCTGTTTGGACTGATCAATTTACACCTAAAGATTCAAGAGCAATTTTAGTTTCTCTTACTCAATTAGGAAATCCTTTAGGTATTATTATTGGATTTGGAATTTCTACTTTAGTTAAACCTCAAAATTGGAATTATTCTTTTGCTATTGAAGGAATTATATTATTATTACTTGCTTTTTTATCATTATTTTTCCCTAACTTATATTATAGTAAAAAGTTTATTTTAAATGATGATGGTTTAACCGGAAAATTAATTAATAATGATGACGATAAAAAATCTTCTTCTTTATGTAATAATTTAGGGAAAATTTTATGTAATGTGATATTTATATTTACTACTTTTTCCTGTTCAGTTGCTTTTTTTGGTATGGCAGTTGTGCAATATTGGGGAGCTGAATATATGAAAAAAGTATTAAATTTAGAAGATGGAGCAAGTGTTTTATTCACTTTTAGTATATTATGTTTAACAGGACCAACTTTAGGTGTTTTTGCAGGAGGAATTATATGCTCAAAATTAGGAGGATATACAAATAAAAAAAGCATAGTAATGTGTTTTATCTTTTGTTTAATTTCATCCATTTTTTCATTGTTTATTGGTTATGTCGATAAATTATTTTTCTTTATTCATTGTTGGATTTATTTCTTTTTCATTGGTGCTATCATTCCTGCTACAAGTGGTATTATTATTGTTAGTTTACCTGAATATTTAAGAGGAGATGGATTCTCTATTACAAATATATTACTTAATTTATTAGGAAATTTCCCTGCTAGTTTTGCTTATTCATTTTTATTAGATTATTTCAATGTTGCTCCAAATAATATTAAAGAAGCTCATAGATCTGCTATGAAAAAAATTATGTATTATAATTTTGTAGGGCTATTTTGTATTTTAATTTCTATGATTTTTAGATTAATTCAAAAGGATAAGGAAAATAATGAAGAAAGAAAAAATATTAATATTACTGAAACTGATAGTTCTTAAATATTAGATTTATTGCTTTTTTTTGTTGATTTTGTTTTTTTCTTTTATTTTTATTTACATTAGAAATAAATTACTTTATTTAAATATATTTTTTTGTTTTATGATATTTTGATTAGCAAAAAATATAAAATAATTTTTGTTAAAATTAAAATAAACTTTGTTTAAATTTAAATTTTGATAGTATATATTTAAATTTATTTTAAAAAAAAATTTCATTCTAAAAATCCTAACTAATAAATAACTAACAATTGGTTTTTTTTCTATTTTTTGAATTTAATAATTAGAACAAATATATTATTATTAAATGTTTTTCAATAATAATTATTCACAGGAAAAAACTTTATATATTTTATTCATAAAAAAAATTAAATGAATGAAGCAAAAATCCCAAAGTCCCAAAATTTAGAAAATCTAAAAAAAACAGAGTTTCTTATGGCCAAACAAATCTTAAATAAAAACTTACCATCCTTTACAGAAATTTTATTAGAAAATAATAAAAATTTATTTAAATATCAGCCTCAAAAAGTAGTAAAAAAAAAAGAAAATAAAAACGATTCATCGTTTAAAAAAACTAAAAGTAGAACTCCAGATAATCCAAGAAGATTTTCAACAAAAATAAGAGAATTAGATTTTAATTCATATAGAGCATATAAAAAGTCATTTGATGAATCAAAAAATAATATAACTAAAAAAAATAATAATAAATCAACAAGTGAAATATTAAATAATAATCATAATATAAAGAAAGTACCCTTTGGTTTAAAATCAAAAAGATTTGATTGGCAAACAAATCAAGAAAGAAATTATTTAGATGAATTATATGGTAATAATAAAAATTATACTAAAAGAAAAAACTCACTTAATTGGGAAGGATTTTTAAATAAGGAAACAAATGATGATATAAATAATATTAAAAGAAATAATTATGCTCATATTTATTCTACAATTATAAATTTAAATTCTAAAAGAACAATTGAGCCTCAAAGAGATATTATTCCAGAAATAAAAAAAAAACCAAGTAAAAAAGTTATTTATAAAAGTTCTTCTACTGGTAATATTATTAGTTTATTTAATAAAACTCCTATTATTAAGAATATCCCAGTTAATGACAATATTACTAAAGGTAATAAATTATTTAGTTATGAATTTTTTAATGGTAATTTTTTTCAAAAATCTAAAGGAAGTGTTGATTTAGAAAAGTTTAAAAATAATGGTTATGCTGGATTAACTAAAAAAAAAAAAAGTGATGATTATTTTTTATATAATAATGATAATTATAATAATGGGAATAATGGTTTTAAAGAAAGAATTAAAAGAGAAAAAAATATTTATGTAAATGAAAATAATTCTAGGAATAAAAAATTTGATTTAAATAATAATAATGATAAAATTATTCATTTTACTCATGAATTAAAACATTCACAATTAATGAGAATTAAAAATAATATTAGTGATATTTTCTTTATTAAAGGAGGAAAAGAAAAAATTTTTAGAAATTTTAAAAATAAGCAATTAACTTATACTTTTGATTATTCCCAAAATCAATTTTAAATTTTTCCTATTTTTTTATGTAAAATACTTTACTTTAATTACATTATATATAAATATCATCTCCAAACATTAAACTTAATAAAATTCTTATTCATAATAAAATAATATTTAAAAATGAATAAAGTTTTCATAAAATTTTTTTTATAAATTTTTACTTTATATTTTATTTGTTAAGATTCTCTTTTTAAAAAAGGAAAATCATATTTATTCATCATACATTCTCTTTTTTTTATAATTCTAATTAATCATTTAATTTATTCAACCATTTAATTCTTTATTTATTTGTCAAACTCTATAAATTTTTTTTGAATAGGATATTTTACTACTTAGATTATATATTAAATAAGTCATTTTCATTATTATTATATAAAAATAATTCATGTATTGTGCTTTTATCAAAAGAATTTAATTGAAAAATTTATGGTTTTTAACCTTTATTCATATTTATTTTATTTTTTAATTTATTTTTAAAATCATAAAAAATATTGGTTGGGAAAAAATTTTTTGTAAATTTATTTATTAGAAATGAATTAAATATAATAGAAATAATTAGAAATTATTAATTTTTAATAAAAAATATGAAAAAATTCAAACAAAAAAAAAAACAATTAAAATATTACAAAATGATATTGAAAATAACAATTAACTTTGAATATTCAAATCCTCTAATAATTGGAAAAAATAATCATTAAAAAAACCAATAATTCATAAAAATAAATAAAATCAAAGATGGAAAAAATCAAAAATCTCAAGACAAAAAAAAAAACAAAAAAGTTGAAAAACTTCAAAAATAAAAATCGAAGCCCAAAAAGTCTTTTAAAAAAATAATAAAAAAAAATTAAAAAAAAAATAAATATTTAATTTAATTTTAAAAAAAAATGAAAATCAGTGTAAAGCCTCAATATCAAAATCTTTTGAAAGAAGAACAAACTTTACTGAATTTATATATCAATGAATATAATGACATGTTTCAATATATTTTAACTCAACAACAAAATGAATTTATAGAAAATATAATTAAAAGAGTAGAATTGACATTAAAAAAAAAATTTAACGACATTCCATTAACTATTAAAAAGCATGTAGAACAATTTTTAATTGATCAAATATATTTAAAAGAATATACTTTAGCTTTAAATTCTTTAAAATCAATAAAACGTAGATTACATGATTCATCTAAAATTTTTAATGGAAAAATCATTGAACATTGTGATAAAGATAAAAAAAATGAATATTATATTCATTCCTGTGGAAATAGATTTTATATTAATAATTATAAACCTGTTGTTAATTTTCAAAATTTTCAAGAACCAGAAAAAAAAATTGACAGTTTTTTAATTTGTATTGATTGTAATATGATATATAAAAGTAATTTAATTAAATTCCATTGTAATGAAAAAAACATTGATTTTTACTCTAAAATTTATACAGAAGGAAAAGAAAAAGAATTACCTTTTGCAACATGGAAAAAATATCATTGTAATGCAATAATAAATGATACAATGAAATGTCCAATTTGTAAAAAAAGTTTATTATTCGACAAAGAAAAAGAAAAATTAATATGTAAAAAATGTAATAAAAAAGTGAATCCAAAAAAAATAACTTGGAAATGTTTAATATGTAAAAAAGATTTTACTTCAGAAGCAAAAGAATATAATAATTTAGAATATAAAAATATAAAATTATGTGTAAAAGAAGTATTATTAAATAAAATAAAAGCTAAACCTGAGAAAATTGTATGTAAATGTAATATAGATATTAATTCAATTATATTTTATCATAAACCTTCATGTTCAGGTGAATTATATATTGGAGAAATGGATAATAGAAAAATAGTAGTTTGTAATAAATGTGATTCTTTAGGTTATTATGAAAATTATATTTGGACTTGTCCTCATTGTCAAAAAAGATTTAGAATAAAAAAAGATAATAATAAAATTTATCAAACTGAAAATAATCAAAAAAATCATGTAAATAAATTAAAAAGTAATTATGAAATTATTTATCGTTCTGGAATTAAAATAAAATCACCTTTATTAAAAAAAGGAAGATGTGAATCTTCAAGTCCAGATGATAATAAAAATAATCAAAGAATTTGGAGATCTTCAAATAAAAGTTTTTTAATGAATTATCTAAAAAATCAATATTCAAATAATGAACTTTCATCCTTTGCAAGAAAATTTAATTCAAGATCTCCTTTACAAATATTAAGAAATGGTTTAAATGATGGTAAAAATTTAAAAGGTGATTTTGATAATTGTGTTTTAAAAGAAGAAGATGAAAAAGAGGAAAATGATGAAATTTTATTTAGAAAAACTGAATCTAATTTATTTAATATGATTATGGGATATAATTTTAATCGAGATAAATCTAAAGAAAAAAATAAGGGTATTTCACCAAATAAAAATAATTATATTAAAGGAAATAAAAATTCAAATAAATTTTCTACTTCTACTTCAGAAAATTCAATAAGTGAAAAAGATATTAAATCCAAAAATGAAAAAGAAGAAAATAATAAATTTACAGAAGATAAAGAGAAAGAAATAGAAAAATTAAATGAATTAGAATTTGATATAAATAATTTAGAAATTAAAGAACAAATAGGAGAAGGTTCTTTTGGAAAAATATTTAAAGTAATATCACCTTCAGGAAAAATATATGCTTTAAAAAAAATAATGACATCAAAAAAAGAAGATATTGAAGATGTCCAACATGAATATAATATATTAAAAGAATTAAAAAAATGTTCCAAAAGATATAATTTAATAAACATATATAATATGCAAACTAAACAATTAGATCCAACAACTTTTGTATTATATGTTATAATGGATTTAGCATCTCGAGATTGGGAAAAAGAAGTTTTAGATAGAGGAAAAAATAAAAATTTTTATGATGAAAGAGAACTAATAAAAATATTAAGTGATTTAGTAAGAACATTTGCTCAATTACAAAGAATGAATATATCTCATAGAGATATTAAACCTCAAAATATATTATATTTTGAAGAAAGTAATTCATATAAATTATCTGATTTTGGAGAAGCAAAAGCATTAATAAATAGTTGTGAAGTAACTGCCAAAAGAACTTTAAGAGGAAGTGAATTATATATGAGTCCTTTATTATTTAAAGCAATGAGAAATAAAAGAGTATATATTAAAGAAGTTAAGCATAATATATTTAAAAGTGATGTTTATTCTTTTGGTTTATTAGCTCTTTTTGCTGCTGCTCTTAATTATAATGCTTTATATGATATTAGGGAATTAAATAGTAATTTTTCAGTTAGAGTTGTTTTAGAAAAATATCTAAAAAGACATTATTCTCCTGTTTTTATTGATTTGTTAGCTACTATGTTAGATGTTGATGAAAAATCTAGAATTGATTTTTTGGAATTGGAAAAAATATTTGAAGAATATGAAAATTGAATTTTATTGATTTTTGAAATATTTTACGTTTTTTAGTTATTGTTCATTTTTTTAATTAAATTTTATAAATTTTTTTCATTTGTTTTGAATTTTTTTAATATTAATTACCATTTATAAAATAAATACGATAACCTAAAGAAATTAATTAAATTCCTATTACACTATATAGATATTATTTTGTTTTTTAGATATTAATCAAGAAGATAATTTTTTCAATCGTTTTTTTGTCTAAAAAGTACAAAACAAAATAAATCACAAAACAAAATCAATAAAAATTACAATTATAATTAAAATATTTCACAAATTTCACAAAAAACATCTTCTCCATCAAATTCTTTTTTTGCTTTAAAAACATTATTCTTATTTTGTTCTTTATAACTAACAACATCAATAATTTCAATTAAACTAGATTCAAATTTTTTAATTTTTTTATTATTTTGTTCACTCATACATTCACTATCTTCTTCATTTTCGTTAACATGTAATAAAGCATCATCAGCAAAACTAATTTTTTGCTTTCCTCCTTTTTTTATTATTTCTCCAAATATATCTTTTCTTATTTTATTTGCACTTTGAAGTGATAATATTGGAGTACTCATTGTTTTTCTGGGAGGTTTAAAATTTACTCTTTTTTTTGGAGCCAAATTTAAAATTTCATTTCTTGGTGTATTTATTGCTGTTTCATTCAATGTTGGTGATTTTGAATCAGTACTCATTTTATTATTTATTGTAAATGTTTTATTTATATATAGATTAATAAAAATTCCATTATATATAAATAAATAAAAACATCACAATATTTTGTATAATGAAAAAATATAAAAATAAATAAAAAAAAATTAATAACGAAAATTCCTTATATCATATTCCAAAACCCATAATCTCAAAAAAAAGAAAATCCTTTTCTCGATTTAAAAATTTTAAAAACAATAAAAAAAATTAAATTAAAATTAATAAATCCTTATTTCAAACCGATTGAAAAAAAGAGTATTTAACAATCATAAATATCAGGTAAAGGTTTAGGAATATATTCAACTCTATAAGTAGTATCACCTTGAAAAGGTAATTCTCCAAAAGGAATATTATTCTTCATTAAATTAGGGTCTTTCCCATAAGTAGTTTCCATTCCAAGTGGAATATAATTAGCTTCATAAGTACTTTTATTAACAGGATCTCCATACCCTAATTTATAATGAGTTTTTTTAAGATCATCAATTAATCCTTTTCCTAAACCACCTCTAGCTTTCAAAGCAGCATTAGGATCATATTTATAAGCATCACCGAAAGTAGTAGTATAATCAGGAATATTATCACCTAAACCCCAATGTGCATTTTTTATATCTTTAACTAAATCTCCCATAAAAGGATTTCCTTCAGCTTTCATAGGAATATAATTTGCTTTAAATTCTGTTTCCCATTGTCCAGGACCAGACCATACTATATTTGATTTATATTTTGGTATTTTTGCACTTTCAATTCTTTTTTTTGGAGTATGAGTCACATTATATGTTGTATCATAATTTCCAGTAAAGGGAACTTTCTCACCTATATCCCAATGAGAACCTCTTAGAAGTCTATCATCTAAAGGAGGATTTGCTGTTAAATCTTGAGGTGTATAATCTTGTAAATAAATTGTATTTAATTCATCACCATAGGGTACATTTCCTAAACCAAAATGATGTCTTCTTAAGTCAGTTACTAATTCTTTATCAAGTCCTGCTGGATTTATTGGCTTTTTCACATATGTATCACGATATATTGTTGATTTGGTAGGGTCGTCATCTCCAAATTTAAAATTTGTCTTTGCTAAATCTTTCCCATATGGATAAGGTTCTGAAAGCGGTTTAGGAACATAATCATGATTCTGAGTGCTCATCCAAGGAGCTTTATCAGAACCAAAATTATAATGACTTTTCTGTAATTCAGCAGTAGAAATATTAGCATCATTTTTCTGTAAAGGAGGTTTTTTAAATCTATCTTGATGTTCAGTTAAATAATCAGGATTATCACTTCCCAAAACATAATTAGTAGATCTTAAATCATTAGTCATTTTAGGTTGTTCCATACTTGGTTTCTTAATATATTCATCTTGATATTCAGTTTTTAAAGTTGGGTCATTACTCCCCATTGTAAAATGACTTCGACGCAGATCTGCCTTCACATCTGCATCCAGTTGAGCAGGCTTTCCACCTAATGCACCCAGGTTCTGATCACGAGCTGTAGTGTTGTAGGGAGTAGCGTAGTCACCAAATTTAAAGTGAGAAGCTCGGAGACCTGGAGCATGCGTCTTGTTAAATTCAAGAGGGTATTCTGGGTAGTCGTGTTTATATTGGGTTAGATAATATCCAGCTATTTTGACATGTTATATATTTTTTATTTTTACGTCTTGATCCTAAGGTGTAATGTGTTCGGCGGAGCTCATATGCGTTCTTTTTTGCACATGGGATACGCTCTTCTACTTTTGGAGTTATTATGTCTATCATGTTGATTTTATTTATTTTTTAATTTTTTAAGAAAATTAGAATATGATTATTGAGTTTATTTTTATTTATTTATTTGAATTTTAATATTTTAAAATGATTTATATATCACTAACCCTTACTTAAATATGAGAGAAAAAATTTAAATTTAAATATTAAAAAAAATGGATTATAAAGACGAATTAGATAAATATGAAAAAATAGAGAAAGTAGGAGAAGGAACATATGGAGTGGTATACAAATGTAAAAACAAGAAGACAAATGAATATGTAGCATTAAAAAAAATCCGTTTAGAGAACGAAGACGAGGGGATTCCCTCTACAGCAATTCGTGAAATATCAATATTAAAACAATTAAAGCACCCAAATATAGTAAGATTAGTAGATTTAATTCATGGTGAAAAAAAACTATATCTGGTATTTGAATATATGGAGCATGACTTGAAAAAATTTTTAGATTTAAACAACGGTCCATTATCACCTCCCTTAGTAAAAAGTTACTTATATCAAATATGTGCAGCAATAAAATATTGTCATTCAAAGAGAATATTACATAGAGATTTAAAGCCTCAAAATTTATTAATAGATAAAAACGGAGCAATAAAATTAGGAGATTTTGGTTTAGCAAGAGCATTTGGAATTCCAATAAAAACATTAACACATGAAATATTAACATTATGGTATAGAGCACCTGAAATATTATTAGGACAAAAAGAATATTCAACTCCTGTTGATATGTGGAGTGTAGGATTAATTTTTTTTGAAATGGCACATAGAAAACCATTATTTGCTGGTGATAGTGAAATTGATCAAATTTTTAAAATTTTTCAAATGTATGGAACTCCTAATGAAAAAACTTGGCCTGGTATTACTAAGTTACCTGAGTTTAAATTAACTTTTCCACAATTTAAAGGAAAAGGAATTGAAAGTTATAATAAAAACTTAGAATCTCTTGGTCTTGATTTATTAAGTAAAATGCTACAGTTAGATCCTTGTAAAAGAATTAGTGCTAAAGCTGCTTTAAATCATCCTTATTTTGATGATTTAGATAAAACACAGTTTGTTGCATAAGAAATTATATGATTTTTCTTTTTTTTGATAAAATGGATTTTTTTCAAGGTTTTTTGCTGAAAGAATTTTTTTATAATGAGGTTTCGTTATTTTTAAATTTAATAAAAAAAAAAATTAAATAAATTTTATTGAAATTTTATTCTTCCTTTTCATAAAACTTCATCAATAAATTTAAGCTTTAATATCCCAAATTAAAATTTCACTATAACTAGTAGAAAAAAGCATTCTCCCATTATGGCTAAATTTCAAATAATCAACAGAATCATAATGTCCTTTGAATATATCTAAATTAAATCCTGAAATATAACTTTCATCACTTCTAGTAACAAATAAAATAAGACCTTCTTTAGTTCCAATAGCAATAAAATGTTCATCATCACTAATATTCATAGAAAAAGGGAAATAATTTAAAGGAATACATTTAATAACTTCATTTTTTTGATAATTTCTAACCCAAAGAAATTGAAGACATTCATGAAAACATAATAAAATTCCATCAAAATGATTTGAAAATTGTGCTTTTGTCATATAATCACTTTTAAATTTACTTAAATTACCATACATTTCTTTAACATTATTATCGTCAGTTTTTAACATATGCATTTCAATCATATTAAATTTATCAATAGTATTTATTTCTATTTTATTATTAACTTTCTCAACTGAAAAAGTTATTATCGTTCCATCAGAATATGATGTTACAGCATATGCTTTTTCTGCTGAAATACTTTTACATTGTAAACTTTTGCAATATTGATTTTTTGGTATTGAAGATGGTTTTTCTTTTAATTCTGTATATAATACTGAAAGAGGTTCCCAATTTTGAACATCTATAACATATATTTTTTCTTGATGAGTTGATAATAATATTCCTTGGTAATTAAATAATAAATCAAAATTACTTATATCTTCATTTGGTATTTTTATTAAACCTAATGATTTTAATGTTGATATGTTAAATAATCTTAAATATGATGAATCATAATGGGATATTAATATATTTTCTTTTGGATTTAATTTACTTGAATCTGGATTTTGACCTAATTTTAATAATTGAAATTTTTGATCAAATGAATCCATAGTCCATGATCTTATTGTTGAATCTTTTCCACAAGAAATTAATTCACTATCACTTAAATCACATTCAATATATGGAATTTTACAATTTATATGTGAAGATATAATTTTAAAATTAGATTTTTTTTCAAAATTTACGAAAAATATAGAACCTACATCTGTTATTAATAAACCTTCATTTCCATTATTTGATATATCAATTGAAGTAATTGAAGAATCTAAGAATAATAAATTTGCTTTTTGATTTTCTAAAAATGAAAAAACATTACTCACTGATATTTTACTTTGATCAAATTCCCAATGATAAATAATAGGACCTTCACCAGCAGTAATAAAATGATTTCCAACAAAGTAAATTTTAGTAATAGGAAATTTACTAATAATATATTTTCTAATAAGAACTTTTTTCTCTTTATCAAAAATTAAGATATTTCCTTTATTAGTTCCAACAATAACAAAAGAAGTTTTAATTTGATCATAATAAGGAGATAAAGTTAATCCAGTAATAAATTCTCCAACTGCTCTTTCATTAGTTAAATCTTCAAAATTAATATGAAAACCTTCCATTTTTAAATTAGCATCCATTCTCCAAAAACTTAAAACATCCGAAGCAACTGTAATAAAATATAAAAATAAATCTTTAGTATCTTCACATATCATATCAATAGGAGAAAATTTAATACTTTTAGAATCAATAACAGTTAAATTTGCAAAATTCCATATACAAACTGATTTTTCATCCTTTGAACCTAATGATATCATATATTTTCCATTAGGAGAAATTTTAATTGTTTGAATTCCTTTAAAATGGAAATTTAATTTTTTCTTTAAAGTAAAATTATTTGTTTCATAAACTAAGATGGGAGCATATTCTTCCCTATTTACACATCCTACTCCAGCAACAATAAATTTACCATTTGGAGACATTGTTAAACAACTTAATTCATCTTTTGAATCTATTAATGTTATTTGTTTCCTTTCTCTTTCTTCAAAAAATTCTATTAATATTTTATTATTTACTGTATATGCATACCATTTATCATTTTTATTTAATATTAAATTATGCATTGAATTTATTGATAATCCCAAACTTAATTTTAATTTTAATTTATTTGATGTTATATTTGGTTCTACGTAATTTTCTATTTTTTCAGGTAAGTATTTTATATTATATAATAATTTATCTATTATTTCTTGATTTATATTTTCTTCATCTTCTTCATTTTCAGTTTCAAACTTCTTATATTGTTCTTGAGTTAAAGTAAAATCATTATTTGAAAAAGAACAATTTACTCCTTCTTTATCTTCATGAACAGGTAACATTGCAAGTTCATTACCTTTTATATTTTCATCAATTTTTTCTTCATTTCCTTTAGTAACAATTTCATAATTTGGATTTGTTGGATTTTCTAAATTATAAACTCTTTCCATATGTTTCATTCTAATATTACTAGTTAAATTATTTTCATTAATTTTCTGTTGTTTAATAGTTTTATTTGGATTATAAAATGAAGCGCCAGTAGTAGTAACTTTAGTAGTATTTAATTTTCTTGAAATATCTCTCATTAAATTAACATCAGTTAATTTTTCCATTTCTTGAGAAATTTCAGTTTCTGTAAAAGTAACATCACCTAAATAATTCCAAAAATAAATTCCTGAATTTTCACTAGCTGAAATTAATAAAGATTTATTTTCCATTAATATTATTGCTCTTACTCCTGATGCATGTCCTATAAATTGTTGATAAGATTGAAGTGGTTTAAATACCATTTTCATATCCCATATTTTAATCATTCCTTCTTCACCAGAACTAATTAAATATTTGTAATTTTTGCTTATAATAAATTGATTAATTTGATTAATATGAATATTCATTAATTCCTTAATAAAAATTCCTTCATAAGAAGATAAAGCATAAAATCTCACACAACAATTTTCTAAAACACAAGCAATTAAATTTTTATTAATTAAGCATACTTTTTTAATAAAAAAATTATTCACAGGAATTCTATTTTTCATACCAAAAGTATTAGAATTCCAAACAAGAGCACAATTACTTTCAGGTCCAATAGTAGCAAAATATTCTTTATCAACACTTAAACTTAAATCAGTATAAATAGCAGGAATATCAATTTTCAATAATTTAACTTGGATATGATTATTACTAGCATCATGAATACTCATATTTCCTTGAGCACTCATAGAAATTAAGAATTTATCATTTTGAATATACATTAAATTTTTAACTTCACTTTGAAAAGGTTTACATTCATATAAAATTTCTGTTTTTTCTAAATCAAATATTTTTATGATACCAGAGGCAAATCCACAAGCAAAAACAAGTATTTTGGGAGCAGCTAAACAATTAGGAGGATCTTTAGTAGATACAAATTGGAAAGCTTCACTTTTTCTTTCAACATCCCAAACTCTAACACAATTATCACCTTCAATAGTAAAAAGAAAGTCACCAGAAGGATGAGCAATCATACTTTGAATTAGATTAGGAGGTGATCTTAAAACAGTTTTATATTGTTTACTTTGAACATTAAGTAATCCAATAGAACCATTGAGAGTTCCACAAAGAATATCGAGAGCATCATATGAAATATCTACAGAACAAACACCAGAATCGTGTTTAGCTTCGATTAAAAATTCTGAAAAATCAACTGGCCAAACTCTTAAATAACCATCTAATGACCCAGTAACACAAAAAGCTTCATTAACACAAATTGATAATATTGCAGCATCTTGAACTTTATACACTGCTTCTAATTCTTGATTATTACATGCTACTTGGAATATACATCCATTATTTGAGCCTATATATACTTTTCCTTTATCTGTTGATGATTCATCACCAAACATTGTACTATTAAATCCTATACATAGGAAATTATTATTCCTTGCATATTGATTTAATACAACTGCTTTTCCACTTAAATGATCTTTTTTTATTCTCCAAAATTTAATGTTTTCTCTACCACATGATACTAAAATATTATTTTCAAATGGACTAAATTTCATTGTGTTTATTGGTATTGGACTACTTTGACGAATAGATACTGAAATATCATCTAAATTTGATATATCCCATATTATTATTGATCCTTTATTTTGTTCATTTCCTACTGTACATAAATATTTACTTTCTTTGTTTTCTGTCATCATTATTATTTTATCAAAAGGTGTTGTTAACATTTTTATACATCTTCCAGTTTCAGTTTTCCATACTCTAATAATAGAATTAGTTCCTTCTTGATTACTAAATAATATTTCACCATGACAAGCTAAAATAAAATTTGAAATTGGTTTTGAATGACCAAAATAAAAAGTTTGTTTAATAGTAAAAGGATCATATTTAATTAATGTTGTTCCAGAAGTGAAAAATATATGTTTTCTTGTTGGATTTGATACTTCTTCTTTATATAATGAAGGAGTTGCTTCAAAATCACCACTTGAATTAAATTGAACTTTAGGACATTTTTGACTTGTATAACCTAATATATAATTTAAATTTATCATTGGGTCAGGTAATAAAGGTGTTTTTCTATGACCTTCTTTTCTAAATAAATTTTTTAATGCTTCTTTTCTTCCATCTAAAAAATCTTGGTTTATATTTTCCATATTTTTCTTTAAAAGTTCATGATTCACTTCCTTTAAATCTGCATTATTTTGAACTCTATTTCTGATTTCATCTTCATTTATTTTTGGTTGAGTTGCTTTTTCTAATTTTTTCATTGTTTCTGATACTATATTTTCCTTCTTTCTTTTCATTTCTTCTATTTTTAACATTTGTTGTTTTTTCTTTATTTCAGCTAAACTTTCTGAAAAATCTTCAGTTTCATATTTCTTTACTTTTGTTTTTGGAATTTGAACTTTTTCTTCTTCATTTTGTTCTGCTTGTTCAACATCACCAATTTCACCATTGCAAATATCATAATAATATATATCTACTATATTTCTATTATTAACAGTTCTAATATTCATTTCTTTTGGTAATGCATTAACATTAAAAGAATAATTTGATATATAAACTCCTCTAATTGAAATTGAGGCAAAACCTTCAAAAGATTTTAAGATTGTATTTTCTGTTGTTATTCCTGATAAAGAAGCGAAATCTTTATATTGGATTAAATTTTTATTTATAAATTCAACAGGATCAAATTTATATAAAGACCATAAACCACTTCTTGTTTCATCCATTTCAATTGGAATTTCTATATTATATGCATTTGTTCTTGAAATCTTTAATTGTTTTAAAGGGAATTTAAATATAAATCGAATTGTATTTGTATTATTGAAAATGAAAGTAAATTGGAAATAAAATTTTTTATCATTGTAAGCTTTGAAAAAAACATAAAAATATTTCCCATAATAGTATAAACCTCTTGTATATTTTGTATTTGGGATTGCAATATTATTTCCCGGGGAAAGATTTCCACTTATTTTAATTACTTTTCTTCCAATTTCTTTATCCATTTCACATAAGACATCTCCTTTTTTTGCACAATCTACAATATTTAAATCATATATTCGGTGAATTGTGAATATGTCTATTATTCCATTTTGAAATTCTACTGGAGAGCGAGGATTCATTTTTTTTATATATTTAATTGTTATTTAAAGTTATAAAATTTATATTCTTTATTGTTATTAGCAATTTAAATTTTTAAAAATTCTTTTTTAATATAGAAAAAGAATCTACTTTTTAAAAGGTAATTAAAACAAATCTTAAGCTCTCAATCAAATAATCAAATACAAATGTTTTCTTTTTTTTGAAAAAGTTAATTAAAGTAAATACAAAATATAAAATTGGTTAATTATTAAGTAATTAAAAAAGAAAAGAGAATGTTACTTAAAAATAATCAGTAATGTTATTTATAATTTATATATTTTCAATGAAAAAATGATCTTGACTCCTTGAATAAGTTATCAAATAAATTGAATCTCATTTTATATTTTTTAATAAGATAAATTATTGGTGATATAATATAAAATATTTATTAATAAATTTAAATAAATGAAGAATTTTTATGAATCTTTAATAATCAATAATTAATTTCAAATAACAATTTTAGTTCTTTAAGAAATTTCAAATTTTCCAAAATAAATAATTAAAGATTTAAAATGATTTTACTTTATTGAAAATAAAAAATTGAAAAAATTTAAAAATTTCCATTATTTAATAATTAGAAGGGATATTTCTTTGTTGAGGAATTAAAGGATTATAAGGCATATTAGAATTTTGATAATAATTATTTCTCCCAGAATCTAAAAAAAATTATATAAATTATATTTACATGGATCAGGAGGAATAGGTTCTCTAATATTATTATTTTCTTTATTATAAGCATTCATAGGTTTATTTTTAATTTGTTCATCTAAAGTTTCTTTATATTGTCTCATTTTTTCTTCTTTAACTTGTTGTTCAGCAAATTTAATTTTTTCTTCATCAGTCATTTCTCTAAATGTTTTTTTAGGTAAATTTTGATTCATATCATGTGTTAAATAAGAATAAGTTGAATTATTTTTATTTTTATTTGATAAAAATTGTCTTCTATCTTCATCTCTTTGATCTAATTTAGGATTAAAATTACTATAAGTTTTATTTTTATTTATATTTTTATTTATATTATCATTCATATTATAATTATTGTAATTTAAATTATTATTTTCATATTGATTATTATAATTTTGTTGGTATGGAATATTTATTTGTTGATTTTGATTATATTGTGGAATATTTTTTTCTTGGTAATTTTGTTGGAAATTATTTTGACTCATATGAAAATTACTTTTTATATTTTGAGGTGTATTTGGAATTGGAATGTTAAATTCATTCTTTTTCCTTTTTTCTTCTTCTTCCATTGCTTTTTCTAATCTTCTTTGTTTTAAATATTCTTGTAATTCTAACTTTTCTTCCCGTGATTCTTTATCTTTTATATAATCTTTATATCTTAAATATGATTCTGGAGGATATTGAGGTGGAATATTATTATTATTATTTGTTCTTATTGAACTTTGCTCTGTTAATGGTCTTTGATTTGGTGTTGGTTGTCTCATATTATTATAATTATTATTATTTAATGGTGATTGAATATATTGTTCCCGTAAATTCTGATTTTGTTGTATATTATATGGAAGTTTTTGAGGAAGTGCATTTTGAATTATATTATAATTTAATTGTTGGGAATAATTATTTTGATTTGGAATTTCTTCTGGATTATTGAATTTAGGGTTATTATATACTTGGGGATATTGTAGACTTTCTCTTGTATTATTATTATAATTTTGAGGATTATATTGTTGAGGAATTTCTTGATTATAATTATTATAATTTTGAAGATTATATTGTTGAGGAATTTCTTGATTGTTATTATAATTTTGAGGATTATATTGTTGTGGAATTTCTTGATTATAATTATTATAATTTTGTGGATTATATTGTTGAGGAATTTCTTGATTATTATTATAATTTTGAGGATTATATTGTTGAGGAATTTGTCTTGAATTATTTATATAATTTTGAGGGATATATTGTTGTTGTTGTTGATGAGGTGTTTGTCTTGGATTATTTATATAATTGTCAGAAATTTCTTTTGGATTATTATTATTCTCTTGAGGGATATATTGTTGTTGTAGAGGAGTTTGTCTTTGATTTAAATATTCTTGAGGATTATATTGTAATTGAGATAAATCTCTTTGACTCATATTATATTGTTGTTGATTATTAGAATTATTATAATTTATTTGTTGTTGTGGTTCATAAGAATTATCATTGTTCATTATCTGTGTATTACCTTGTTGTTTATTATCATTTATTTTATTATAAGGTTCAAAATTAATAATATTATAATCTTTTCTGAAATTTCTATTAGCATATTCATTAATTTGATTATTTGCAAATTTTTCAGGAATTTTCCAAGGCATAACTTTATAACCAGCTCTAGCATAAGAATTATCATTTGCAATATTTGTACATAAATTATCATTTAATGAATCTATAGTTTTTCTTTGATAATGATAATCTTTATCTTCAGTTATTTTAATTGGTGTTTGTATTCTTTCATTATTTAAATTTTGTTTTTGCTGTTCTTTCATTTTCATATAATTATTATAATCTTCCCTTTGTTTTTGCATAAATATAATTTTTTTTTGTTGTCTCTCCTTTTCTTCTTCTTCTAATTGAGCTGATAATTTATCTTTTACATAAAAAGGATCATTCTTCATTTTTTAAATATATTTTAAAAGTATTTTAAATTTATTTTATGAATTTGTTTTAAAATATTAAATTAATTGAAAAATTAATAAATTGAATTGTTTAAATGAAATCTTCTTTTTTTAAATTTGGAATAATTTCTTTTTTTACATCAAATTTTCCTTCAATAATAATCATCTTTCCAAAAATTGAATGATTAATTAATTTTATCCAATTAGGGAATATTTTAATTAATTTTTGTATAATATTATATAATTCTTTTTCATTAAAGCATGAATTAATGATTTTATTATTAAGAAGTTTATTAATCAATTCAGGAAAAATCCAAGATTCTTTTTTTGAAATAATAGTTAAAGTCTTAATTTCAATTATTAAATTAGAAATATCTTTAATAATGTCTTGATTAGAATGATTTAAAGAAGAATAATTTAATATTTCATTACTAATTTTTACAGCTTCTTCTTTTTTTCTTAATTTATTTAAAAACTCAGAAGAACAATATTTTGATAAAATTTTATTTTTTTCTTCATTTTTATTTTCAATTTCTTTTTTATTAATTACTTTATCAATTAAAAAATTTCTAATATCATTTTTAACAATAATATTTTCATAAGGGTTATTATTTATTGGTTTTTCCTCAATATTAAACATTGGAATATCTTTTATATTTTCTAAATCAAATTCATGATGCCAAGTTTTAGTTTTATAAGGATCAAAATTCGAAAAATTAATTTTTTCTAAAAATTTTTTATGCTCTTCATAAACTATTTTTATTAAAGCATTTTTAAAAAATTTTTTTCTCTCTTCTAATATATTATTAGGAATGGGATTATATTCAGGAATAAAATTATTTTGAAATTCATTAAAATTAAACTCAGATAAATTATCTTTTATTTCATTAGAATAATTAATAATATTTTTATCATAATTTTTAGGAATATCAATTAATAAATCATAATCATTTTTATCTGAATTTTTAACCCATTTTAAAATATATAAAAATGGACCAACATATAAAATTTGTTTAAAAATATTTAAATTAAATCTTCTTTTAAAACTTGATTCAATTGATTCACAAATTCTATTTATATTAATAGTTCTACTTGATTTAATTGATTTAAAATTATTAATCGTTAATTCCAAATTTTCAAAAGAAATAAATAAGAATTTATATTTTGTTGGAAGTGGTAATTCTCTTATTTCTTTAATTAAATCTTCATATTTAAATCTTAATGTTGAAAATGAACTTTCACTTCTTTTTACTTCATTTGATTTTCTTTCAAATTTATTTAATCTTTCTTTTCTTATTTCGTTAATACAATCTAAAGTTTTTTTTGAAAGAGAAATATTAATGTTACAAGTTGAATTACTTTTTGATGGAATTTTATTTAAATTTTCTTTTGTTTTATTTATTACTTCTATTGTTTCTTTTGATAATTGTAAAGAAGGTTTATTTTCAATTTTATTTAAATTTATATTATTATTTCCAACTTTCTTATTCAAAATTAAATTTATAATTGATTTTGTATTTGAAGATAATTGAAGAGGAGGTTTAAAAGTTTCATTTATATTATTATTTATTTTATTCCCGCGTTTCCTTTTTTTTTGTAATATAATATTATCATTTGATTTTTTCATTTTTTTCACTTTTGGATTTTTAATTTCTTTTTCTTCTTTTGATATCGATTTTTTTTGTGATTCATTTTTTGATAATGACTTTGTTATTGAAGGATTATTTTTAATTTCTTTGAATTGATAAGTTATTTGTTGATCGTACATAGATTTATTAAAATATTATTTTTTGAAAATTTTAAATTTTAGTTTAAAAAAGACAAATTAAGAAATAATAATTTTTTTTAAATAAAATTATTTAGTTAAACTAAATATTTATTAATGATAAAAATGGCTCAATTATCATATGATTATATGATAAAAAATCCATTATTAGTGAAAAAATAATAATAATTGTATTTAATATTATTTCACTTTTATTAAATTTAATAAATAATTAGATTTTTTAACTAAGGTTCAGTTAAAGTAATTTTATTAGAGCTTTTATCCAAATTTACATTATCGTTACTATTTTTTAATTTTTTTTTTTGATTAATTATATGTTGTCTTTCCACATTTCTAATAGTAACTCTATTTAACATAACTTTTTTTTTTAATTGAACAAAATCATCTTTCATTTTTTTGTCTAATTTTAAAAAAGCAATTGGATTAGTTTTTTTTAAAATTTCTAAATCTTCATCCATTAATTCTCCATTAGATTTTATTTTTGTAGGAATTCCTTTTCTAAAAATAGGTGTTTCAAAATAAGGTGGTTTAATAAACCCTTTTAATAACTCATTTTCAGTTTTTAATCTTTGCTTGTATAAATTAAATGATTTTATCGGTTCGATTATACTTTCTTTTTTAAATTTTTTTTCATTTTCTGACATTAATGAAATAAATGATAAATTTCCCCTTTTTATTTTTTCATCTAAAGTTTCTTCTTTTTTTTCTTCTTCCTTTTTATCTAACTCTTTCTTCTCTTCTTCTTTTAAATTTTCTGCTAGTTTTTCAATATTTTTACTTTCTTCTTCTTCTTTTTTTTCTTCTTCTTTATTAATATTTTTATTTTTAACTTCTTCTTCCTTTTTTTTTTCTTCTTCTTCTCTCTTTTTTTCTTCTTCTTCTCGTTTTCTTTCTTCTTCTTCTCTTTTTCTTTCTTCTTCTTCTCTTTTTTTTTGTTCTTCTTCATAAGAATAAACACCAAATTTATCAAAAATTCTTCTTCCTAAAGTAATATTTGAACTATTTGTCATTGTGTTTATATCAATAAAATCACTTCTTAGAGTTTCTGAAAAATTTTTTTTTTGATTTTGATTTAATATTTTCATATGTTTTAATCCAATTCTTCTTATTCTTTCATGAAAAGCATTATATTTTTCTTTAATTTTTTCATCAGGAATTTTTAATAATCTACCATTTATTATTTTCATATCACTATTTCTTTTTAAAACTTCTTTAAATTGTGTTAATGCTATAATAACTTTATTTGATTTTAAAGTATTTAATTGATATTTATATTTTTTTCTATATTCATTAAATGTATCTTCTATCTTTTTTATTAATTTTTTAGAATCTTCTTTTGCAACATCAATTTCATTTATATCACAAGTTAAATAACTTAATCCTCTATTTTCATTATCTTTTCCAATAAAAAAGCTTGCTTCATTACTTGAAAAATATTTTTGTAACTGTTTAATTAATTTATTTTTATAATTATCTTTTAAATCATAATTTGGAATATTTGAAAAAGGTGGAACTAAAGGTCTTGGAAATTTACTATATCCTTCAAATCTTCTTATTGTTGGAAAATAATCAGAATAATTATTATATGAGGGAATTGTAATTGTAGAATTAAAAGGTAAATGTTCTAAATTTTTTCTGTTTTTATTATTTACTGTTCCTGTTATATCTGGAAGAAATTCCGGATATTTTCTTCCAAATAAATCACATAAATAATGATTATTTTCACTATCTGAAAGTATTAATCTTCCATTATCTGGATTATAACATATTTGTTTAATAATAGACATTTTTTTATTATTTGCATTTAATTAAATAAGGGAAAATATTATTATAATAAAAATAAACAAAAAAAAAAATATTATTAAACTTTTTCAACATTTACAATCCTAACACTTTATTTCCATAATCATATCAGATTGAGTTCTATAAATATTAAATTCAATTGAGTATTGTTAATTCAAAAAAGAAAAATAGTTTTTTTATCATCATAAAATTATAATATTTCTTTTGCCATTTGTAGAATATCATTTATTATTTATTTAATTCATTCAAAAACCTTTTTATATCTTTAAAAAAAATAAATTAATATGTAAATATTTCTTTTAATTAAATAAATCAAAACTATAAAACTCCAAAAAAAATTAATAAATCATAAAATTTAAAAAAAAAATATATATCAAAAAATCAAAAATGGGAGATGCAAATTATGAAAAATTAATATCACTTGCAAGAATAACAGAACAAGCAGAAAGACATGAAGAAACAATAAAATATATGGAAGAAATAGTAAAAACAAAAAAAGAAGATTTAACAATAGAAGAAAGAAACATATTATCAGCAGCATATAAAAATTGTGTATCTCAAAGAAGAAGTGCATGGAGATCAATATATGGAATAGAAATAAAAGAGAAAACAAACGGTTCAAAGTTTTTAAATTTAGTTACAAATTTAAAATCAACATTAGAAAAAGAATTAAATGACTTATGTAATCAAATGTTAAATTTAATAGATAATTTTTTATTACAAAAAGCATCAAATGATGAATCAAAAGTATTTTATTTGAAAATGAAAGGAGATTATTATAGATATTTAGCAGAATTTTTAACAGGAGATAAAAATAATGAAGTTGCAATAAATTCAATGAATAGTTATAAACAAGCAAATGAATTAGCTGAAAAATTACCAGTTACTAATCCAATTAAATTAGGTTTAGCTCTTAATTTTTCTGTTTTTTATTATGAAGTTAAAAATGATGCAAAAACTGCTTGTAAAATCGCAAGTGAAGCTTTTGATGTTGCTATTCATCAATTAGAAAAAATTGAAGATGAACAATATAAAGATTCCACTACTATTTTACAGTTACTTAAAGAAAATATTGATATGTGGAAAGCTGATTTACAAGAACAAGAAGATGATGGAGATGATGTTAGAGATGAATAAAGGTTTTTTAATTTTTAACAGTTTATTTTTTAAAGACTTTTAAATAAAATTTATAGGTTAAAAATTGGATTTTTTATTTTTTTTATTTATTTTGAAAGAATATTATTGAGTATTATTATTTATTTATTTATTCTTTGATAAATAAATGTAAAACTTATTTATGGAATACAATTATTGATAAAATATTTTAATTTGTTTAATTTGATAAAAGATAAAGTTTCAAATTCCTTCAATACAACAAAAAATAATACTTATTATTTTTTATATCAAATAACAAACTTTTTTAAAAATTAAAATTATTTGAAAAAAAAATGGGTTTTTCCACAATATTCATAATACCTTTAAGAATAATAAAATATTTTCTTTTATTCCCAATAACCCATCCATTACTTTTCTTAATTCATCTTCTAATAAATTTTTTAATAGCAACATTTATTTATATAAAAATGAAGCCATTTTATGATCCTTTAAAATCTGAAATCCACAATAAATATCCAGAATTTAAAAGATTTGATAAAGTAAGTTTCTTAAGATTATTTATAGGACTTTCCTTCTTAGTTTGGCCAAGAGCATTATTAATGGTTATATCAATGACAATAATGGCAGTTGTAGTGAATTTAGGTAAAGATATATTAGATCCAAAACACAAAAAAATAAAAGATTTCTTTTATCAAAAAGGTTCTCGTGTAGTATTATTTGCATTAGGATGTATAATTCCAAAAGAAATAAGAAATGAAAAGAAAACAGAAGAAGTAATAAAAAAATATTTAGGTCCAGATTATCAAATAAGTTATATAAAAAAATATTCATGTGTAGTATCAAACCATGTATCATGGGTAGAGAGTTTTTATTATAATTACCGTTTTGCAATAGGATATATAGGTAAAAAATCAGCATCAAAAGTACCAGGTATAAGTCAAATAGGAAAATATAATCAAACAATATATTGTGATAGAACAGATCCAAATGACAGACAAAAAACAGCAGAAAAAATAGCAGAGAGACAAAAAGGAATATTAAATGGAACAATATTAACTCAATTAGCTATTTATCCTGAAGGAACTCAAAGTAATGGAACTCATTTAATTAAATTTAAAAGAGGTGCTTTTATGACTTTATTACCTATTAAACCTATGGTTGAATTAATTGATCATACTGATGAGTGTATTTTAGCTTGTAGTATTGTTCCTATGCATTTTCATATGATTTATACTTGCTGCTTTTTATGGCATTATGATACTTTTTTAGAATTACCTACTATTGAACCTACTGATTATATGTATGAAAATTATAAATCCTTTGGAAAGGAAAAATGGCAAATTTATATGGAAGTCACAAAAAGAATTATGAGTGAAGCTTCTGGCTTGGAAATTAGTGAAGGGTCTTTCGATGAAAAGTTAAACTATATTAGTGCAATTGTTGGGAAAAAAGTTAAGAATACTTAAACTTTGGAATTTCACTTTTTTTCTTTTAATTTAATTTTATTTTTTAAAAATTTTGTTTTTTGTGATAATAATATAGAAATTATAATTTTAACAATGAAAAATCATTTTTAATCTTTTTTATTCACTTCAAAATTATTGTATTGATATATAGATTTAATATTGAAAGATTAATGATAAACATAATATTTAGGGAAATTTTAATATGTATATTTTTTTAAATAACAAAAATTTTTGAATTAATTATTTAATTTTTATCAAAAAAAATTAAAAATGAAATTCAGTTATTTTATATTTGAATAAGTTTATAATTCAAATTTGATTATTAAATGATATTATTATTTACTTTCCTTTTAATTAAATTTTTAGGAACATCAATTATATTTTTATAATTAACATTTTTATTTTGTGAATGGTTTTTCTCATGAACACTATGATTATTATCAAAATCCCAATCAATTTCTTCTTCTTTTTCATTTCCTTTATCATTTTTATTGTCTTTTAAATCAACATTTTTAAACCTTTCAATTTTTTTAAAATTTTGTAAATCATTTTCATACTCATTTTTCCTTTTATCTTTCTTTAACTTAATATCAAAAATATAATCCATATTTGCAGCTAAATTTAAATATCTAACATGAGTAAAAACACATTGAGCAAAAGAAGAAATAATTCCACTTTTAATATTATAACCTTCTTCTAAAATACTTATCATCATTTTTTTAGAATAATGATCAGCAACAAATTGTAATTGTTGTGTTAAAAAAGCATAGTCATATTCTTGTAAAAACATTTGATTATCATTTTCTTCTAATTCATGGCCATCAAAACCAGAACATAATATAATTAAATCTGGTTTAAATTTACATAATCTTGGAATAACTTTACTTCTTATTACATTTCTAAAATCATGTGAATAAGTTTTCTTTGTATTAAAAGGTATATTTAATATTCCAGCAGGATAAATTTCATCATTTTCTTTTGTATTATTTATTATATTACCAAAAGAATTATTTTCTTTAATATGTGTAGATATATATAATATATTTTTAGCATCTTCAAAATTTAGCCAATTGATATTTTTATCTTTTCTAATATTAATTTTCCCTATTTTATCATAATTCATATCTTTAGTAAAAACTTTAGAATTTAACATTTGAATAATTTCTTCACTTCCTTTTCCACAAAAAGCATTATAATCAAAAATAGCAATTTTTGAAATTCCAAGGTCTTTATGTTTATATCTAGCATAAGCAGCTCCAATACAAGCATTATTAATAATACAATTATTTGAATTATTTATATTATTTTCAAAAGATCCAAAATAACCTGCATTATGTCCTGGAGGTCTTATAATTACAAATGCATTTGCACATTCTCCTGAAATTACAATATCTATTGCATCAAATATTGACCCTATTGTTGATGTCATTATATTAAATGTATTTTTAGATATATATGTATCTGAATTTAATTTTTCTGTTTTATATTTTGAATTTTCTTCTTTTGATTTTTCATTGTTATAATTATTTATAGGAATATCATTATTATTATTATTTATTAAATTTAGTGATTTTTTTTTAGAAATGTTATCACATTTTGTTTTTATATTTTGTAAATATGTTATATCATGACATTTCAATATATCGTTTAAACATGCTTCTCTTTTACTTTCTTTTATTATAAATTTTGTAGTATCATCAAATAAATTATTATTTAAAATTCCTGTTTTTTTATCTGAAATTAATACAGAAAATCTATCAGGATTTTCTTTTAATTCATTTTTTTTTTTAATTCTCTTAATAGGATCATCAGGTAATTCTAAATGTAATAAGCAATTTGTATTATAAACAATTGCAGTTTTTCTAACTGCAAATTTAAAATCAAATTTTAATTGTTCTCTTTTAATAATATTCATTGAATGAATACTTTCCCAACTTTTAAGTGCAATTAATCCATTATAATATATTGAATTTATTCCATAAATTCCTCCTTCTTGATTATCAGTATATTTTGAATATATTAATAAAATTTTTTCTAAATCATTTTTTACTTCTTTATCAAATCCAAAGCAATTTAAAACAATAAAGCCAACAATTTCAAATGCATGATGAATAAGACAATTTTCAAAGAAAACTTCTTCTCTTTGATAATATAATCCTTTATTTAATTTAGATTCTTCTCTGATTTTCAAATATATTTCTTTTAATTTATTACAATTTTGACAAATTTGAGCAAATGAATCTTTACTATTATATTTATATACATAATTAATCACATAATCACCATTATTATCAATTATAAATAGTTCATCAATTGATATATTTATTCCTATTAAACCATCAGTAAAATCATATTGAAAAATCATATGTAGATAAGTTCTTCCTAATCTATCAACAAGATTTTTTTGTTCTGGATATTTTTCAATTATATAATGAAAAATTTCAGAACATCTTTTTTGTTCTTTTTTAAAAATACACATAACTAAAGATAAATGAATAATATACATTCCTTCAGTAATAACATTAATATCTGCTTTATATTCTATTAATTTCTTAAATATATGAATATCTGAAAATAATATACTATATTGAAGCGGGGATAATCCTTCATCTGATATTTTATTTATAAAATTTGGATTTTCTTTTAAAATTTCTTCAATTTTTACAATATTATCATCTTTTATATATGTTATAAATTGAATAAATAAAATTTCTGTTTCTAAAGATGTTAAATTTTCTGTTTTTTTATTTATTGATTTTTCATTGAGATCTAAATTAGATATATTGAATAAATTAAAGTTATTTTTGATATTATTTTCTTCTATTTCATATGTTTTTCTTAATATTTTTTCTTCAGGCAAAGGATTTTTTATTAGATTTTGGGAGATATTTTTTTGATTATCTGTTGTATTTTGGGTTTTTTCTTGATTTTGTTTTTCTGTATTATTATTAGTTAAGCTTTCCATTAATTAATTCTTTAAATTTATTCTTAAAAGAATTATAAAATAAATTTTATTTTAATCAATTATTTGATAATTTATAAAATTTTTATTAATTTTTTATAGAATTAAATTAATATAAATAAAAATTTATTTTATTACATTAAATTTATCTCTGAACAATCAAAAAAAACTTTTTTTTATTTGAATAAAAAATTTAGAAATCTATTATTGACCATTAAAAAGGTAAGTATTTATTTATAACAAATTTATTCTTTTAAAAATTAAAATTTGTATAATTATAATGAAAATAAAGAAAAAAAAAATTACATAAAATTTAATAATAATCATTATATATTAAAAAATATAAAACAATAATTATCATTTGATATTTTATTTTTTTTAAAAAACATTATATAATTCATTTTTATTGAACTAAAAAATAATTTACCCAATTATTCAAAAGATAGAAATTTTCTGTTAATGAAAATAATATTTTAAAAATGAATATATTCAATAAAAATTTTATATATTAATTAGAATTATATATGTAATTACTAGAATTCTTTTTTATAATAATATAAAAAATAATTATTTATTTTCATTTTAACAAAATATTAAATGATATAATTTTAGAACCAAAAGAACTTATTGTATTTCAAATATTTATTTAAATGATTTAAGTATAATTATTGAAAGTTTATTTATTTCAAAAAAATTGATAATTGTTTTAATTAAAAGTATACACAAAAAATAAAAACAATTAAACAAATCAAATTAGATTTTTTATAAAGATAAATAATAATAATATTATTAGGGAAATAATAGTTTTATTTGTTTATTTATATAGTACAAAATTCTGTTAATAATTGATGAGTGAGAATTTTTTTTTAATTTCAATATAATTAATTATTTAATTGATTTTATATTTTTTTTAATAAATGGTTTATTCTTTTTGTTTCATTTTTGTTTGCTTTAATAGAAGAGAATATTTTTCAGATAAATTTTTTCCTCTTTCAATTAAACTATTATCTGTATTTAATCTTTTGTTATTTATATTTTTGTTTATTTTTTTATCAAACATTTTAAAGGTTGATGATGTTGTTACAGGAATTTTATTATTATATTTATTATTAGGATTTTTATGTTCTGTTTTAATATTTTTTTCTCTTTTAGAAGGCTTTTCATAAGTCGTTATTTTATTTTTACTTTGAGAAGACATTAATTTTCTTAATTTTCCAGGTAAAACATTTTTTTTTTTACTATTTCCAATATAAGAATCATAGACATTTATATTTTGAATTAAATTAATTTTTTCTTTTTGTAAATTCCCATTATTTTTTGTTTTATTCTTAGAACATTTATTATTAATTATTATATTAATAGGATTATAAAATAATTTTTCTTTAGCATTACTTTCGAAAGAATTAGTCTTAAAAATTTGATTAGGTTTATTTTTATAATTTAAATGTTTAACTTGGTTTTTAACAACAGATTTATGAATATTTTTTTTTTCTTCATTAACATGATTTAAATCAGTATAATAGATATGAAAATTAGAACCTTTATGAGTACAAGTAGAAGAACAATTAGTTAAAGAATTATTACTAACTAGAGATTTTTTCGTATTTTTCCTTTTTAAATTAGATGAATTTACTCTTTGAAGATTTTTATTTTTTATTGATGAATTAAATTTATTTTCTGTAATATCTTTTACTATTTGATATACATTATATTTTTTATTATTATTTACTTTTGCTCCTTTTTTATATATTGCTTTATGTTTTGTAGGTGGCTTCAATGATGATGGATTCATTATTGTTAAACATAAATCATTTTTAGGAGTTCCTAATAATAAATTATTATCTCTTCTCTTTATTTTGATTTTTTTTTCTGTGTGTACTTTTCTAATAATTTTATTATTATTATTATTATTATTATTATTATTCTTGTTATTATTTTCAATGTAGAAATTATGGTTTATTTCATTTCTATTTTCAGTTGTTGGGAAATTATTCATTATTTTATTTTTATTTTTTTTAAAATAAGCTATTAATTTTTTTTCTAATTCTTTCTTAAAATCATCATCATCTTTATTATGATTTATTATTATATTTTGTTTTTTTCTTAGTGTTTTTGAAGATGAATTTTCTAAGCTAATATCTAAATCACTTACCATAATTTTTTTATTTTCTGTTGAAGAACTATTAAAAACATCTGGAATAAATTCAATATTTTTTGGTTTGTTTATAAATTTTTGAGAAGCAGTAAACATTTCATTACTTAAATTTAATGATTCTATTGAGTTTGAATTTTTTTTTTTTGAATAATTTTTTAATTGATTTATTTCTATTGGATGATTCATTATTTGACTATGAAGGTTTATTGATGAATGATCTGTATTTTCTAATTTATTATTTTTAAATGAATGAATTAAATTTCTTGGAATTAATTTATCTAAGGAAATATTATTATTTGTATATTCTGTCTCCTGTGGTTTATAATCTAAATTTGTTTTGGTTAAAAATTGAAATGTTTTTTCTGATAAATTAAGCATTATTATTATTTTATTATTATAATTGATTATATAAACTAATTTAAAAAAAATATTTTTAAATAATAATTATAATTATATTTTTTTCTTCTTTTTTTTTTGAAATTTATTTATTTGGGGATTGGGGATTGGGGATTGGGGATTGGGGATTTGGGCCCAATCCCCAATCCCCAATCCCCAATCCCCAATCCCCAATTAAATTTTATATATAATTTTTATTTTATATGATTACATTTTTAATTCTCTTAGTAAATAAATTATTTTGCTTTTAAA
>JAEEGK010003738.1_pt1 | contig 37706 bp, 19 predicted proteins | sample 8958771 | NCBI WGS metagenome assembly JAEEGK01 (sample SAMN16246547, study PRJNA631951) | gut metagenome | biome: gut microbiome; feature: rumen; material: SC-attached | host: Bos | place: Iran: Karaj | collected 2018-10
ATTATTTTTATTTATTCTAGTATATTTAGTTTGAAAAGGAAAATCATAACTATTATTATTTGCTTTTCATAACATTTTTATTTTAATTTTATAATATTGTTTAAATTATAATTTTTGTTAATTAAAAAGAAAATAGTATAAATTTTATTTAATTAATTTCATCCTCATCCTCTTCATCATCCCCAATTATTTCTAAATTATTATTAATATTATTTAAATTAAAAATATTATTAAATATATCCATATGATATTTATTATATTTCCTATATGAAAAATCGATAAAGCTAATAATAGTTTTTTTCATTTCGTCTTCATTCAAAATAAAATCATTTGTTATTTTTCCATTATTAACTTTATCACCAAATTTATTTAAATAAATAAAAATATGAGAATAAATAATATTTGTTTCAGAAACAAAAGAAATTTCTCCATCATTTAAAGATAAATAAATATTATTTCCTCCTCCACAAAAAAAAGAATGATAAATTATATTATATAAACTTTTAGAATTTAATTTTACTTTACAGTTTATATTATTACAAAATTTTTTTCCACAAATTAAACATATAAATGAATTTGAATAAATTTTTTGACAATTATCACATTTAATTGTATGATATACTGAAACAAGGGAAGTCATTTCCTTATTTAATTGAATAAATGAATATTGGAATTTTAAACCTAATAATAATAAATTTTTATTAATTATATAAGTATTATTATAAGAATCTAATGTCGGAATAAATTGTTCTAATAATTTATTTAATAATTGTTCTTGAGTAAAATTTGATTTTAATATTTGTATTTCTTGATTATTTAATGACGAATTATATTCTAATATTATTGAATCAAATGTCTTTAATTCTGGATAAAAGTCTTTTAATAAGTATTCAAATTTATTTTCTTTTTCTATAAATTCAATATTAGATATCATTTTTGATATTGATATTTTATTCATTATATAAGTGAATGTTAATTTTAAATTTTCATAAAAAGAATTTGAAGGATTTGAAAGGAAATTTTTATATTTTTTGATTGTAATATCTTTTTCAATATTCTCTTTATTAAAAGATAAATTATTTTTATATAAAATTGATTTAATATATAATGAAAATGGAATATAAATTATAAATAATCCAAATACATTTTTTTCAAAATTAAATTTACCTTTTTCAAATAGAAGGATTGATAAAAATAATAATTCAGAAAAAATTAAATCAATATTATTATCAATAATATCTAAAGTCATTTCACAATTTTTTAATTGATTAATTAATTGAATAAATCTATTAATTAAAAAAGAAGTAAAAATAATTCTTTTTATTTTTAATAAAATTCTTAAAGTTAAAAATAAATTCCCCCAAATTTCAATTTGATATTTTTTTAAACTAGTTAAATTATAATAAAAAAAGAAATTATGAAATTCATTAATTAAAGTTTTATAAGTATTGTCAAATTCTTCTTTTGATAATAAATCATTAATTAAAATTTCTTTTTTACTTTTTGAAGTGAAAATTGTTTCTAAGAAATTTTTCAAAGAATTAAAAAATAAATTATCATCAAATTCAGTTAAATAAAATTTTTCTTTTAATATTTCATCTTCTTTTGATGTATCTTGTGAAATTAAATCAATATCTTCAATAGATAATCCTTTGAAAAAATTTTGACAATTTTTATCTTTTATTTCATTGAGAAGAGGAATAATAATATTTCCAGTTTTTTTACATAATGGACAACCAAAAATAGTTTCATCATTATTAATATTTTGTATAATAAAATTTTCATAACATTTAATATGAATTTTGTGTGAACAAGTTAATAAACGAAGATGATAATTTTTAAAACTTTCTTTGATTAAATAATCTTTATAATAATTATCATAATTTTTATCTTTAAATTTTTCATTAAATTCATTTTTTAAATTTGTTTCAATTGCATTATAAATAAATTTATCTTTTGAAATCATTCCTAATAAAACAAATGGATTATTATAATAGTCATTTTCATCTAATTTATTTCTACAATATACACATGTATCTTTTAAGTTAAGAAAATTATTTTCTTCTTCTACTTTTACTTCTTTAAATGCTTGTTGATTTTTATTTTCAAATTCTTTATTTTTATTTTTGAATTTTTGTTTCATTTTATTTTTTAAATCATTTTTCTTATCTTTTTTCTCTTTTTCATTTTCTTCTCGAGCACCTTGAATATTAATATTGAAAATTTTCGAAATTCTATTTTTTAAAATTGAACAAATTTGTTTTAATGAATTATCTTTTAATTCACATTGATCTAATGTTGTTACTAAATTTAAACTTAAAGAATCAAAGTAATTATAATTATATTTGTATTTTTCTTCATTTTTTAATGGAGAAGATTTAAAATCATTTTCTATTAAATAAAGTAATATAAGAATATATTTTGAAAATAATATTAAGAAAGAAGATTGTAAAATTGAATAACTTTCATATTTAAGTAAAGCTTTATAAAATTGTAAAACAAATTCTAAATTTTTTTCAGTAAAAAATAAATTAAAATAACAATTTAAATCAATTGATTTTTGAATTGATATTGAATTATAAAAATATGTATTAATAATATTAATATCATCTTTTTTAAAATCCATTAAATATTTTTCTGCTTTTGAAATATATTTTGGATTAAAAATGTAATTTATATCAAAACATTTTATATATTTATTTTTAATTGAAAATTTAATTTGATGATTTTTAAATTTAATTTTATCAGTGAATTCATCAATAAAATTTGTAAATTCATTTTCATCATCAATTAAAAATTTATTAATACCTTTTTTTAATTCTGAGAAAGTAACTAAATTTTGATTGGAAATTAAATAATGAATAAATTTTTCTTTTCTAATATCTAATAAATTTTCTTTTTCATTTTGAATAATATATTCCAAAACTTTATCTTTAATTTTATTTTTACTTAAATTTGAATATGGATCCATAAAAAGAAATAACATTGATGTATTATCTCTTAACATTTTTACAAATAAATCTAAAATTTTTGAATTTAATTTCATATTTTTATTTAATTTATCATCATTACACCATTTTAAGTTTTCTTTTGATAAGTCTTTACTATTATAAATATATTTCATAAAATCAGAATGTGAATTATTCACTGAACATAATTCTAAAATTTTATCAATTGATAAATATATACTATTTTCTTTTAATGAAAATAAATACTTAAATAATGTAATATCTATTAAATAATATTCATAATTAAAATAAATATATGGAAAATAATTCATAGTTTCTCCATAGTATACCCAAAAATTTAATTCAATTGATTGAAAAAAACCAAAAAATCTAAACAATTCTTTAATAATGATTTCATTTAATATATTTGCGTGTGGAATAATACTCATAATATAATTAAATGAAGTTAATAAATCTACATTTTGTGAATTTGAATATGAAAAACAAAATCTATTTATAAAAATAGAATAAAATCTAATTAAAGTTATATGAAATGAATATTCATCTTTATCTAATATATTATATTTTTTATTAACAAAACAATCAACTAAATAATTTAATATTATTTGTACTTCATTTATATTATTAAAATCTAAAATACTAACAAATAATTCAAAAAATTGAATTAAATGTAAATCATTTTCTAATAAGAAATTAATCCAACCATCTCTTTGAAAAGAATTTACAATTTTAAAGCTATTAAAATTATGAAATATACAAGCAATATCTATAATTTTTTTAAATAATTCAACGTTTTTAGCAATTTCTTTATAAGAACAAGGTTTAATTAAATAATGAATATCACAATAAAATCTAAATAAAACTGGAGAAAGATGTGAAAATTCTTTTTTTGAATAATCATTTTTAGTAACTTCTAAAATAGTATCAAATACATTTATTAAAAAATTAGGGTGTTTAGATATAATCAAACTAACTTCATCAGTCATAATTTGAACAGAAAAATTTAACAAATTATCTGCATTATAGTCAATAATTCTTTTTAAAATAGAAAGATAAATTAAACCAATTTCTCTTTTTAATTTATAATTATGTAAAAACAAATATAAAAGTTTTTCATTATTAATTTGAGAAGTCCAAACACTCATTAAAACTTTAATAAAAGGACAAAAACAATCATGTTCACTATTATTTTTTTCCATTTTTAAAACACCATCAATATAACTAAAACAATCATGTTTAGTTTTATTAGGAAAATTCATTAAAAAAACTTCAGAAACAATATGTAAAATTCCTAAATTAGCATTACAAATAATATAAATAAAATCAAGAAAATTAGATAAAATATTATTAAATTGTAAATTCCCTATAATAACATCTTTATCTTCACAATCTATAAAATAAGAATTAATATATTTAACAATTTCAATAATAACATTTTTAATTTTTTCAATTATATCATTATTAAAACAACTTTTAACATAATTTTCAATATCATTATCATTATTAAAAGTTCCCATATGATCAGAACAAAAACCTTTTGGATCCCAAGCATCAGGATCACCACAATCACAACAACCAGATACTTTTGTTTTATATTTTATTTTATGTCCAATATGTTTTTCTTTACTTTTTTCATAACATTCCATACATATTATACATGATGAATCTTTTTCACAATCTTTACATGACCATGCTCCCACATTTATTAATTTTTTTGCACATACTTGATTTGTTGGTTGTTGTAAATCTGATAAGTAGTTTTCAAATTCATTATTCATTGAATTTTGTTGGAATATTTCAGGAAATTTAAAGTATAATTCTTCTAGATGTTTATTTATTGATTCTTCTGGGGATGTTTTTAATAATTTATTTAGAAGTTTTTTCATTTTTTTTTAAATAGATATTTATTTTTTTTTTGACTTTTATTTTTTTTTAAAAATAGTTTTATATAATTTAAATTAATTACTTTTTTAATAAAATTATTTTTAATTTAGTAAATAAACTTAATAAAATTAAAGTTTATAATTTTTTTACTTATAAAAAAGAAAGAATAAAATAGATAAAATAAAATCACATATTCTTACTTAATTTTTTTTTCAAACTTTTTAATAAAATAAAGTAAATTTTGATAGAGCTTAATTTTTTTTCTTTTTTCTTTTTCATATTTAAAAATTTCATTTAATTCATTAACACTAATAGAAAATAATGAAATTAATTGACTTTGATTATCTTTTTGTTCAATTAATTCCTTATTATTTTCTAAATAAATAATTACTTTTTTAATTACATCATCATTTACATCGTTTATATTTGTTTTAACTTTTTTTAAATAATTTACAAAAAAATCTTTTATAGAATTTATTTTTAATTCTTTACAAAAATTATCATATTGATTTTCAAGTGAAGAATTTGTATCATAGTTTTTATCAGATAATAAATAAATTAAATTGAAAAATTTTTTATTTATTTCTTTTGATTCATCTTTTAATTCATTTTCTTTATCTTTTGTTATAAAACTTAAAACTGAAGTTGAAGTCAAAGTTGGTAAATCTTTCTTTTCAGAAGTTATATTTTTTAAAGTTTTTTCATAATCTTTCTTACATGAATTTATTAAATTTTTAGTTTTAAATTCATTAAATAAATAATGATTTAAATTTTTAATTTTTAATTTATCTTCAAATGTTAAAATTTTTGATTTCATTAATATTTTTAATGCTTTTTCTTTACGAGATAAAATTTTAATTTTTTGAATACTTTTAGATTCAGAAACTTTTTTATCATTTTTATTTTTATTTATAAAATTAGAGTTATTATTAAGTATTTCATTATTTGAATTATTATTATTATTATATTGTAAATCACTATTAATTCCAGAGTTTTGATTTTTTTTAAATCTTTCATATACTAAATCTATACCTTCATTATTTTTTAAATAAATTTTTTCCTTTGGATTATTATTATTATTAATAATAGTTTTATTTTGTTCTAAAAAATTTAATCCGTTATCCATATTAATTTTATTAAAATTCAAATTCTTATTTATTCCTCCTCCTTTAATAATAGGAAAAGAAGATTCATTTAATTGAAAACCTTCAACAATTCCTTGTAATTGAGTAATAAATTCTCTTTTCATTTCCTCAATTTCATTACATAATATAGAACATTTAATTGAAAAATGAGTAACTGTCATATCTACATACTGTTTTAATTGATTATTTTTTGTTGTATTTATATTAGTTGATTTTGATAATTGATTTAATTCATTTCTCCTATTATTTTTAGAATTCAATCTTCTGTTATTTACAATTTCATTGAAATTAATTTTCTTTTTGCTTGATATTATCTGATATTTTGTTGGTTTCATACTTTGAAATATTAATTTTTTTTAAAAGGATATTTTTATTTTTAAGAATTTTAAAACAATTTAAGAAAAAAAACTTAAATAAAATATATGATAAATTTTAAAGACTTATTTAATAATATCTTTTTAATATTAAAAAAAATAAGATAAATTCATTTATTTCATTATTGAAAAAATAATTTTTTAAAAAATATATTTATTGATAAATTAAAAAAAATTACTTGAATAATTCTTTTATTATATTAATTATTATTTTTTTCCATTAATTCCATCTAAATTATCTTGATTTATATTTAAACAATCCTCTTTATAAGGAGGAAAACTAATTTCAATTCCAAATTTACTTCTACAATCAGGGCAATAATATTTAAAATTATTATTCATAAAATAATCTTCTGTAAAATTTTTTAATTCCTCAACACATTTTGGATGATACCATCCATTATGACTACATTTTTCTTTCATTTCACATCCTACCATAAATAAATTAGAATCCTTATGACAATAACAATAAATATCTTCATTATCATTTTTAATTTCTTTATTTTTTTCTTTTGCTTTTTGTTTTTGTTGTTTTATTAATTTTTGTAATTTTGCATTACTCATTTTTTGAATTATTTTTAAGTAAGTCATTTCATTTGGGATTATACTTTGATATAATCTAAATATTTCAATTGGTTTCATTCCATTTAAATATAATTCAGAATCTTTTATCATATACCATGGAAATTTATATGCTAAACATGTATCATTATAAGATAAATTTTTTTTATTTTTTTTTTCTATTATTGAAAAATCATCTTTATTAACTTCTATTGTTAAATTACTTATTTCACTTTCTAATTGTCGAATTGTATTTAAAAACATTTTTTTCTCTTTATTATTTAATTTTATCTTCTTATTAATAATATCATTATTAACTATTCCATTTACTTTTTCTCCTTTTGTCTTATAATAAACACTTAAAGGTGAATTTTTATGGTCTTTATTATACATATTAATATTTTTTTCTATAATATTTGAAAATTGTTTTATGTCATCAATTTCTCTTTGTTTTTTTAATTCAATTGTCTTTACTAATTTATGTGGTGCATGTCTCTGACAAAATACATGAAATTTATTTTCTCCCATTTGATTATCTGTTATTTCTAATTGAAATTTATTCACTCTTGCACATTCAACATGAAATCTTAATGTACATTTTTCACATTTTATTGTTGGTCCATATCCACTTAATAAACATATTTCACAATGTTCCATAAAACGCTTTTTATGTATTGTTTCTATCCCTTTTATTTTTTCTTTTTGTTTATAATTTGATATATCTATTTCAGGAATCCATAATGCACAACTCATATGTATCCATGCATGTTCATTTGCTATTTTTTCATTTATAAATTCATTTATTGGATTGTGATTATTATGTAATGAAGATGTTGTTGTTAATGATTCATTTTCAGGTAAATTTATATTATTATGATTATTATTAGAATTATTATTATTAATATTATTATTATTTGTATTATTATTATTATTAGAATTAATATTATTAGTATTATTATTAATATTATTATTATTATTATTGGTAGAAATAATATTAGAATTATTATTATTTGAATTATCATTTTGATTTCTTAAACTCATTAAAGTTTTATATAATTGAGAACTTTTCTTTAATGAACATGGTTTCATAGCACCACCTTTACAAGAACATAAAATACAATCAATATTATTACTAATATTAACACTATTATAAGCTAAACAAGAATGACAAATCCAATCATCTTTTGGAACAACAGTAATTCCATAACATCTTTGATGAACAGTAATATGACAAATAGAACAATAAACAATTAAATTATCATCTTCATAATCACCATCATTACAAATAGAACAAACTACATCATCTGGATCAATATTTCCTGCATTTAAAGGATCTATTAAAGCATTTCTTGATTCATTTAAATTTTTTATATATTCTATAAATTTATTTATTGATTTAGTATGAAATTCCATATCCATTCTTAAATATTCATCATATGAAGTATTATTATCAAATTTTTCTATAAGTAGAAATTTTTTATTTATATAATTAATTAATTTTTCTGAATTAAATTTTTCTATAGTTTTTAATGAATCCTCAATATTAGAAATAATTTCATCTAAAAAGGATTCTTTATTATTCTTAATTAAAACTTCAGATAATGATAATATATCATTATAAAATTTAAATTTTTTTGGGGCAGGACTATTTTTCTTGTAAATTCCCTTATTTAAACTTTGTCTTTCAATAATATATTTTTTTATTATATCAGGTATCAATTCTTTTTTTTCGATTAATTCATTTGAAGTAAATGGAAAATACATTGAATTAAAATAAAACCATAATGAATTACCTCTTAAATTTTCTATTATTGAGTTTTTTGAATATATTTCTTCATTCCAATTAAATGAATTTAAAAGATAATATAAATTACTAATTTTTTCATATTCATTTTTATAATCAATATGAGGAGAAATTATTCTTCTTATTAAATAATTTCTTTGTAATAAATCTATGTTTCTTTTTTTATTAAGAATAGGTTTTAAAGAATTTTTAGGCGAATGAGATAAATTTTGTAAGGAAGAATTAGATGGTGAAAAAGACATTTGCTAATTTAATACAATTTTTAAAAATTGTTTATTTTTTGATATGATAAGCGGGTATAAAATGATAGAATCAATAATTATTTAATAAAAAAAATTTTTTTTTCTTTTTTGTTTTTAAATATGTATTTTTACCTTAATTTTTAATAATATAAAATTATATTTCACTTATAAATTTATAATTAATTTATATTATTAATTAAGTCATCCATCTCCTTTTCATCTAAGTTAAATGGAGTGGACCAAAAAATATTATCATTATATTTTTCAATAACATTATTTTCTTTAATTTCTTTTTTTTCTTTATTTTGACTTTTTCTTATATTTTCTATTTCTTTTTGTGTTGATCTAATAATTTCTCCAATTGAATCATCTAAATCATTAATTTCATCATCTGAAAGATTTAATTCATTAATATTTAAATTACCGATATTTAAATTATCATTTTCACTATCATCATTTATATCTAAATCTATTTCTTCTCCAATTGATTCATTACTTTGAACTAATTTATTTTTAAATAATTCTTTATTATAATCACTTAATCCTCTTAATACTATTTCTTTAAGAGAAATAATATTAATATAATTTTCAGGTGTTGAAACAATATTTAATTTTTTATCTATATCACTATCACTATTATTTAATTTTTTTTCTTCTTCATATAATAATTTTTGATTGAATATATTTATAATTGGTTTAACTATAAAATCACAAAGTAAACGAAAGTCTTTTGGTAATTTATCATTAATTATATTTGATTGATATATTATATCCATTATTTTTATTACATGACCTAAAAATGATGGTGAATTTTGATATTCAGATATTAAATAATCTTGAAATATGAAAAGAAATTTTTCATTTAGAAGTATTTTACTATTTATTCTTGATATACTTTGAATAAAATTAACAAATGAATTATGATATAGTGTATATAAAGGATTTGAAAAAATATATTGTGTCATATTTAATAAAATATTTTCTTGTATAATTGAATTAATATTATTAATATATACATTATTATTTTCAACAAATGATATACAATTAATATATGAAGCTAATATATCTATGGTATTTAACATTAAATATTTTAATATTTTATTATCTATTTTATCTTTTATTGTATCTTCAATATTTGATAATATTGATTCACAAATATCATTTAAATAATTAAGATATATTTCATAATGTTCTAATACATAATTATCTAATTCTATTCTTCTTTTACCATCTATTAATAATGTATTCTCTTTTGTTTTACTAAAACAATCTGTTATTGTTTGGGTTAAATAATTTAAAAATTCAAAAATATATTTATTAATACCTTTAATCTTTATATTATCCTTGATAATATCAAAATTTTTTAATAATAAAGAAATAAAAATTTCATTTATATCATCATAAAGCAAACAATTTAATATCCCACTACATATATTATCTGAGTATTCAATATTATATATTTTTCCAAACAACTTCTTTAAAATTATAGTTTTTTTATTTATTATTTCTTCATCTTCATTTTCCATTATCAAAATATTTTTAACACAATCACAAATTGATAAATTAGTACATAAATCAATCATTTGTGAAATATAATCTTCATCAAATAAAATATTTAAAATAAGATTACCTTTTTTTTCTAAAAGTGAAATTAATATTTTTGAAAAATATCCACATAATAACTCATTAGAATTGTTATTAGTATTATCTAAAAATTCCAAAAAATGAATTAAAATTTTATATTTTTTAGTCATTGAAATACTTAAATTTATATTATCAAAATTATCTAAATTATCTTCAAAGAATTTATTATAAATATATTCAGCATCACTTTTCAATAATTCACAAGAATTAAAAGGAAATTTATGAGTAAGAATTTCATCATCATCTATATAAGGCATATGAGTACTAAAATCAATTAATTTTATAATATTATTTGAAGTAAAATAAAAAGAATGTTGTGGTGAATGCATATATGTTATTTCAGTAATTAAAGAATCATTTAATAAAAGTTCTTCAATGGAAGGATTTAAATTTGAATTTTTATCATTAGAAGTTTTTTTAGTATTTAAATCATTTGTTTTTATTTCATTAGAAGTTTCAATAGTATTTATCTCATTTATCTTTATTTCATTAGTAGCTTCATTAGTATTTATCTCATTTTTCTTTATTTCATTAGTAGCTTCATTAGTATTTATCTCATTTATCTTTATTTCATTAGTAGCTTCATTAGTATTTATCTCATTTGTTTTTATTACATCAGAAGTTTCATTAGAATTTATCTCATTTATCTTTATTTCATTAGAATTTTCATTAGAATTTATCTCATTTAAATTTATGTTTTTTGTTTTTATTTCATTAAAATCTTTTTCATTTATATTTATTTCATTTTTTTTTATTCCATTTGAATTTTTTATATTATTTAAATCATTTATTTTTACCTCATCTCTTTTGATTTCTTTTAAATTATTCTCATTTATTTTTATTTCAATAGAATTTATCTCTTTCGATTTTACGTCATTAGTTTTTATTTCATTATAATTTATTTCATCGCCATTAATTTTATTAGAATTTATCTCATTTAAATTCTTCTCATTAACATTTATCTCATTTGGATTTGTTTCATTAGAATTTAATTCATTTGTTTTTATCTCATTTATTACATTTGTATTTATTTCATTAGAATTTATTTCATTTGTTTTTATTTCATTTACATTTTTTGTCTTTTTATGTATGATATTTTCTTTTATTTCATTAAAATTGATTTCATTTGTTTTGAATAAATTAGATTTTACTTGATCCATAATTAATTCATTGTTTTTTAATAAATTAGAATTTAAATGATTTATTTTTAATTTATTTGTTTTTAATGTATTTGAATTCATATCATTTGTCTTTGTTCTATCTGAATTTAATTCTTTTGGTATTAATGAAATTAATTTTAAAGAATTTGATATCTGTTGATTATTATTTATTATTTTTTCATTTTCAATTATTTCATCTAATTTTATATTATTCGATTTGTTGTTTGTTTGAAGTTTTATTTTAGAAGATAGCATTATTTTTTTTTTCTTTGGTTGTTTTATTATTGGAAGAGTGTTATGATCTGTTTTATTTTGTGAATTTTCTGACACAGGTTCTTCTTTTTTTTTATCTATTTTAATTTCATTTTTTAATAGGATTTTTATTTTGTCATTCATATTTTTTTTATTTCTCAAATCATTTCAAAAATTATAAATTTTGATTTAATCTTTTTTTTTGAAGATTTTAAATTTATTTTTTTTAATTTTATTTAAATATAATTAATGTAAATAGAATAAATGCAAAAAATTCTGATTAAGAATAATAAATAATATTTTAAATAATGAGATAATTGTTGATTAAAAATTTATTCTAAAAATCATGTCTATACAAACGGAAAATAATATTTCAAATAATAAAACTTTTAACATTGATTTATCTTATTTAGAAAATTGTGTATCTCAATTATATAATCCTAATCCCAATAATCAAATAAAAGAATATGTAGAAAAAGTAAAAAATTATTATTCAATTAATTTAAACTTAATACCAAATCTTTTTGAATTTTTTACTAAAAGTACTATTCCACAGTTTCAATTTTGGGATTTAGATTTATTAATTAATTTAACTAATAATTTTTATCCCCATATTCCAAATGAAACAAAACAATTAATTCGTCAGTTAATAATTTCACTTATTCAAAATGAATTAGTAAAATTATATAAAATACCTTATATTTCAAGTAAATTTTGTTTATTTGTTATTACTTGGCTTAAATATGATTATCCTCAAAATTTTTCAACTTTTTTCAATGATTTAATAAAACAATTAATAAATGTAAAAGACAATGAATTAAAAATGAAATATATAATATTTTTTATTGATTTACTTTTAATTTTTGATGATGAATTAATAAAATTTAGACATACTTATACTGAATTTGAATCAAAAAAATCAACAGAAATAAAAGATTTTATAAGATTAAATTGTATAAATGATATAATTTCTTTGATAAATGAATTATTATCAAATGAACAATATATTGATGATAAAATAATAAATAAATCTATCCAGGTAATAAGTCAGTTAGTAGATTGGAATTTATTAAATGTTTTTCAAAATGTTATTCCTTTAATTTTAACTAATTTAATAATAAAACAAAAATATATGATTTCATCATTAGAAGTTGTTAATGCTTTAATAAAAAAAGGAATGGAAGTTTCAATTAAAATAGAAATTGTAAATCAATTTAAAATTAAAGAAGTTTTAAATTCAATTTTAAATACTAATAATATAGGAGCATTAGATGTAATTGGAGAAATTTTAAATAATCTAGGTTTAGTTTCATTAATTGGATTAGGTTTTGATACTCAAAATAAAACTGATAAAAATAATAATATTTCTAATATTAATTTTGCTCAAAATAATAATGTTCAAGTCTTTAATCCTTCTTGTAATTTACTAGGTTTTGTATTATCAACTTGTCAAATTATTATTAAGAAGAAACAATATAAAACATGTTTAAGTTTTATTGAATTTTTACAAGGTTTATTAAGTTATTTTAAATTATGTATTAATATTAATAATAATATTTTAACAATGAAAGAATTTTCTACTTTTATTATTGGGTTTATTAATGAAATTATGAAAACTTTTATTATTCCACAAAATTTATATAATTTAAATGAAATTTCTGATATTGAAGAATTGAAAGATGATGATTATTTTTCTTATAGAAAAGAATATATTGTAATATTTGAAAATTTTTATTCTTTGAATTTATTGAAAATACCAATTTTAGATTATGTCATTTTATTATGTGAAAATAAATTAACTTCTTTATATTCAATTGAACAAGAATTATTTGTTTTAAATAATCTTCAACATGGAATAAAAAATTCAAATTCATTAAATGAAAATTCAATAATTGAAAGAGTAAATAAAATATTTAGTATTGTTTTCAGTGAAAAATATACACAATATAATAATAATCATATAATATTATTATATTATGATACTTTAATAAAGTATATGAGTTTAAATTTAGAAAATAAGCAAATTATAAGTAAAATATTAGAATTATTCTTTAGTGAAAAAGGAATAGTGAATCCTAATTTAAAAACAGGAAGTAAAATTGCAAATTTATTTGATAAATTTTTAGATAAAATAAAAGGTAAAATTGAAAATAATACTTATATTTCAATATATAATAAACTTAAAGAATATATTACTTTAATAATTCAATCAAATAATTTTCCTTTAATATCTCAATATGATTCTTTATATCATTCAATATCAACAGTAATTACTTTTATAAGTCCTGAACTTATATATAATAATTATGAAGAAATATTAAAATTAATAATTACAATATTTGAAAATTATGGAGTTGATGAATTTAAATTTTGTGATGTTACAAAATGTTTAACTCAATTTTTATCATCAATAAATCATGAAATTAAAAATGATAATATAAAACAATTATTTCAAAAATTTTTTGAAGCTTATATAAATAAATATTTTAATCAAGTACAAAATAATTATAAATCAATTTTATCTTTAATAACACTTTTACAAAGAGTTATAATTATTTTAGGAAATAATTCAATATCCTTTATTGATTTTTTTTTCCAATTAAAAATAAAAAATATGACTATTGATTTATATGAAGAATTATCTGGATTATTAATAAATTTATTAAATCTAAAAATAAATGGTAATACTTTAGTTGAAAAATATTATGAATATTTCTTTATTTTTGTAGGAGAAAAAATTTCAATACCAAAACAAAATATATCTGATAATGATAAAAAAATATTTTTAGTCTATACAAGTTTTTTAAAATTAACAAGTATTATTTTTTCAAGTAAAAATTTTTCTGTGTTTTATAAACAAAATACTAAAATTACAATAGAACATATTATACAATTTATTTTATATTTAATGTTAAAAATAAATGAAGGAAATTCAAGAAAAATTTCCTTAAAAATTATCCAAAATATTCTTTTAAATCTTGAAAATGATGTGAATACTCAAAGAGTGAAAAATTTATTTAAAGCTATTTTAAATAATTTATTTGAAACTTATAAAATATTAGATTTAAAAAATTCAAATGATAATTCTTGCTTTATTGAAATTTTAAGAATTCATTCAATTATTTCTAATATAAATGGAGGAAGAGATTATTATGATTATTTAAAAAGTATTGGAATCAATGATGAAAATGCTGTTACAATGATGAAAGGTTTTAATATCAAAAAAAGTAAAGTTGAAGAAAAAGTTTCTCAAGGTTTTAATGTAAGAATTTTATATAATTTTTTTAGTTTATGTTATCTAATTATTTAAAGTCAAATTCAGTTTGATTGAATTATATAAACATTACAAAATGTTATTTTTTTATAAATTACTTTTATAAATGATTAATATTATAATTATTGAATTAAATGATATAATTAATTTAAATAAAATTAAATTTTAATCATTTTAAAATTATTATATATACTTATAAAAACAAAAAATTAAGTACTATTGTCTTTTTTTTTAATCATTGTTCTAATATGAAAATCTTTTGCTATTATTTTTCTTTGATTAGGACTTAAATATCTTATTTTTTTATAATTAATTATATCTTTGCCAGGGATTAATTTATTATTTTTATAGCTATGAAATTTTTTCATTACAAGAGAAAATAATTGAGAATCTTTTTTATGAATATTCATTAAATTTTTATTTTTTAAATTTCTATTTTCAAATAAATTATCAAAAAAATTATTATTTTTTAAATGATTTCTATCACTTAAAGGAATTTTCTTTTTAAATTCATTTTTTTTATTAATAACATTTCTAAAATCATAAATATTCATATTCACTTTATGAATATTTTCATCACATTTTTTTAAATTTCTCATTGGTGAGTTATTTGCAGTTTTTGAATTAAAACTATTAATTTTTAAAATTAAAATTGAATTTTGTAAAATTTTTTTTTTCAAATCTTTTTCATTTAAAATATTTAATTGACTTTGACTATTTTGTAAATTAAAATTTGAAGTTTCTTTTGGTTTTAATGATGATTTATTCTTTAATTCATTATTATTTTTAAATGTGATTTTTTTTGCTGAAATATGCTTTAAATTATCAATTTTATTTAAAATTATTTTATTTTTTAATGAATCTATATTATTTATATTTAAACAAACTTTTTCTCTATTATTAATAGAATTATTAACAGAATAATTATTTGGATTAAAATTATTTCTTTTTGATAATATTATTTTTTCAGATGAAGAAAGAAAAACTGATTTATCCATTTTAGCATTAAAGTTATTTAAGAAAGTTTTAGTATTAACCAATTTATTTTCATTTTCAATACCTAAATTATTTTTTAAAACTTTTAATAAAGCATTATTCTTTTCAAACAATTTTGATTTTGCAGTTGGAGATAATAAAGCAGAATTCATATATTTTTGACGAGAATTATTTTTTATAACTTGAGAATTTTCTTTTTTTTTTATTTCCATTTCTACTTTTTTTGTATTATTTTCTTTTAATTCTTCATAATATTTTATATTATTTATTAAATTATTTACCTCTTCATCTTCTTTAGTATTTGTTAATTTATTTGATATTGTTAAAGTATTTTCATTAATTGAATTTAAAGCTTGAGTTGTTATTATTGTTGAATAGGATTTTAAACATTTATCATCTCTATTTTCTTGTAATTGATATATTATTTTTTGTTTTCTTTTTATATTTCTATATATATATTTACTTTCTGCTAATGGAATATAATTTGGATAAATTTTACAATATTCTTTATAAAAATTTAATATCTTTGGCATTGTTTTTTTTATTTCACTTTTGTTAAAAAATTGCTTCAAAAATTCAGTATAATCTTCATATATTAAATATTCTTTAAAAGCTCCAACATATTTACATTGTTTATTTTGTAAAATTTCATTAATTTTTTTTGTATTAAAGAATGATATTGAACAATTATATTTTTTGAATATATTTGATTGGCATATGTTTTTTATTTCTTTAATAAATGTATCTGAAAAGTTTATATTTTGTTTCTTTTGTTTTGAATTTTTCATTTAATTTTTTAAAGTATTTTTAATTAAATTTAAAATATATATTTAAATTAATTTATTAAATATATTTGATATTATATATATAAATGAAGAAAATTTTTATTTTCTTTAATTTTTTCATATTGTTTATAATTATTTCAAATATTAATGGTCAAGCACATGTAAACCAAAATCAAAATATAAATAATAATAATAATCCAAATATGAATACACAACAAAATAATGCTCAAAATCAACAATATAATCAGCAAAATATTAATAATCAACAACAACAACAATATAATCAACAAAACCAACAACAATATAATCAACAACAAAACCAACAATATAATCAACAACAAAACCAACAATATAATCAACAACAAAACCAACAACAATATAACCAACAACAAAACCAACAACAATATAACCAACAACAAAACCAACAACAATATAACCAACAAAATCAACAATATAACCAACAAAATCAACAATATAATCAACAGCAATATAATCAACAAAATCAACAATATAATCAACAACAGCAAAATTATAATCAACAAAATCAACAATATAATCAACAACAGCAAAATTATAATCAACAAAATCAACAATATAATCAACAACAACAATATAATCAGCAACAACAACATAACCAAAATCAACAACAAAATATGAATTATAATCAAAATCAACAACAACAAAACTATAATCAAAATCAACAACAACAATATCAACAAAATCAACAATATAATCAACAACAACAACAATATAATCAACAAAATCAACAAAATATAAATTATAATCAACAACAACAATATAATCAACAAAATCAACAAAATATAAATTATAATCAACAACAACAAGGAAATATAAATCAACAACAAAATATAAATCAACAAAGACAACAACAAAATATAAATCAACAAAATATTAATCAACAACAACAAAATATAAATCAACAACAAAATATTAATCAACAACAACAAAATATTAATCAACAAAATATTAATCAACAACAAAATATTAATCAACAACAACAAAATATTAATCAACAACAACAAAATATAAATCAACAAAATACTCAACAACAACAAAATACTCAACAAAGACAAAATATTAATCAACAACAACAAAATATTAATCAACAACAAACTCATCAACAACAAAATATTAATCAACAACAAACTCAACAAAGACAAAATATTAATCAACAACAAACTCAACAAAGACAACAACAACAAAATATAAATCAACAAAATCAACAAAGACAACAACAAACAACAAATCAACAACAAACTCAACAAAGACAACAACAACAAAATATAAATCAACAACAAACTCAACAAAGACAACAACAACAAACTCAACAAAAACAAAAAACAAATCAACAACAAACTCAACAAAAAAAACAAAATACAAATTATAAAACAACAAAACAAAATCAACAACCAAAAAAACCATCAACATTAATGAATGAAACAAATGATGATAATTTTAATTTAACATTTGAATTAGAAAAATTTTTAACTAATATACTTTCAAATACAAATTCAACATTTGAAGAAGAACAAAAAGAAAAAGAAAAAATAGAAAAAGAAAAAAAAGAAAAATATCAAAATGTAGAAAAAGTAAATATGGAAGAGAAAAAAAAACAAAAAGCAGAAAGAGAGAAAAGAGAAGCAGAAAGAATTCAAAGAGAAAAAGAAAAAGAAGAATTTGATAGACAAATAGCAAATTTTACTTTTCGAGATTTAATAAGTTTTACATTAAGTCCTGGAAATGGAGAAATGTTATATGAATATATAGAAAAACCTTGTAAGATTAGAATTGCTTTTATTTTATATCATCCTGATCAATTAATTTATTTTACTTTTTCTGGTCCTGAAAAAAATGGAAATAAAAAACAAATTGTTAGTGCTAAAGATAAAAATTTTTTTTATTATGATTTTGAAGTTATTGAACCTGGTTTATATACTTTCTTTTTAAATAATTTTAAAAATAAACAAGAAAATACTGTTACTTTTGGTATTAGTTATGGAGTCGATGAAGATAAAAGTTTAGAAAGTAAATCTATGGATAAACTTTCTATTAAATTAAATACTATTGATAATAAAATTAATGAAATGAGAATTAAAGAAAATTTAATTGTTAAAAAAACTGAAAGTCATAATATTAGTGTTAGGATGCATAATAGAAATATTACTCTTTTCTCTATTATTGAAATGATTACTATGATTCTTATTTTTGGAATTCAAATTTGTTATATTAAAAATTTGGTTGATAGATTTTAGGATGTTTTAATAAATTATTTTTAAAATTAAATCATTAAAAATATTATTTAATTAATTTAAATATTATTTTTCTTTTTATTTATTAATTTATATGATATCAATAATAAATGAAATAGGGTTAAATGATTTTGAAACAATAATAACATTACGTTTATATTTTTCATTCATTAGTTTTATATTTTGTTCGATTATTATAATAATATTTATTTTTACTTTCATAAAAACTTGTATATGTAATAAAAATACAAAAAATATTTTAAATACTGTAATAATTGAAGAATATGATAAAGATATTAATAAAGAAACAAATGATATTAATACAATATTACTTGAAGAAAAAGATTTAATAGCAAAAACTTTACAAAAAAATTCAAATTTTTATGAAAATTCAATACTTGGAAGTAAAGAAATTTTATTATTAATAATAAGTAATTGTTTATCATCAATAAATACAATATATATTTCAATAAAATATCCTTTAGGTTTTAACTATTATTTTGATAAATACTCAACTTATTGTATTTATTTAGGTTTTTTTGATAATTTATTTGAAGTATCATCAATTTGTTGGACATCAGTAATAAGTAATATATTTTTAACATCTTTAAACATAAGATTATCTTCAAGTGATGATAAAGTAAAGTTATTTAAAGGAATTAGTTATTCTATAATTTTACCTTTGTTATTGACTTTATTTCCATTTTATAGTAATTCTTATGGCCCTGCACAAACTCATTGTTCTTTTGATTATGTTAATTATGATTTAAAAACTCAATTTTTTCAAATTATATTTATAATTTTTATTTTAGGAAATGTTATTTATAATATTTATGTTTTTTCTAAAGTTATTTCTTTTTCTAAAAAAACTTTAAAAATAATTTCAATCCCTAACCCTTCTGTATATAATGAACTTATTAAACATATAAAACTTTATTGTTTATTTCCCATTAATTTAGTAATTAGTAAACTTTTACAAGGTATAAGTAGAATACTTTTAAATTTTGGATATACAAAAATTTATATAATTTATATTAATTCTATTATTATTTGTCTAAATGGATTTTTTAATTCAATTCCAAGTTTCTTTGTATTGACTGGGATTTTAAAAACAAAAATTATAGAAAAAAATCCAAAAATTAATGAATCAAATATGAATTTATCATTGAGTTTTATTTAATAAAATAATTAAATTCTTATTAGCATTTAATATATAAATATTTAATTTAAATATTAATACTTATTTATTTTAAATCAATGTCATCTTTCCTTATTTATAAAGATGAACCAAATGAAAATATAAAAGAAATTATAAATAAAACAATAGAAAAAATAGGTAAAGATCAAATAGGAGAATATAAAGAAAATTATTCAAATTCAATATCAATAAAAACAATTTCACCATCATTAATAATAAATATAAAAGAAAAAGAACCAGTTCAATTATTACCTAAATTTCTTATTAATAAAGAAGAAACATTAAATTCAATTGACATAGAAAAATTAAAAAAAAAAGAAGATTTAATTCCCTTAAAAGAAATTCAAAAAAGTACATTATCAAAATTAAATAAAGAAGAAGAAGAAGAAAAAGGTAAAAAATATGAAATATTAGAACCTGAAAATTTAGAAGAAGATCCTCGATTAGAAATGGATAAAGAAAACTTATTAAAAGGTTTTAAATTTGGAATGGATCCTTTTGATACTTGTATTATACCTAATAAAGCTATTGAAGATGAAGAAGAAGAAGAAGAAGATGAAGATAAAAAATATGAATTAAAATTTAAAAGTTTAGAAGATAGATTAAATGAAATGTTTAATATAAAACTCGAATAAAAATTTTTGATAATAATTAAATTAAAAAAAAATATTTAAAAAATAATATAAAATAAAAAAATATAATTTTAAAAAAAAAATAATAAAAAAAAATCAAAAAAAAAAAAATATCATTCAAAAAAAAAAAATGTCAGACGATGAAAACCAAGTAGAAGAAATTGACCAAGAAAAATTATTAGATTCTCTAATCCAAGAAGTAAACGCTCAAGCATATCAAGTCCGTACAGCAATAGACAACAATAAACTTCGTCACTGTTTAAAATATGGTAAAAACATGTTAGACACACTTCGTTCATCAAAATTATCCCCAAGTAATTATTATCATTTATACACAACAATTTTTGACGAAATGCAATATATTTACAATTATTTCAGAGAAGAAGCTCGTAGAGGAAGAAGAATGAAAGATTTATATGATGTAGTTCAACAATGTGAAACAATAGTTTCTAGATTATATTTATTAATTTGTGTTGCTTCTGCTTATATTGAAACTGGTCATGCAAATGCAACTGATATTATTTTTGATTTGTTTAATTTAATGAAAGGTGTACAAAATCCTTTAAGAGGTTTATTTTGTAGATTTTTCTTTTTAAAAATGATTAAAGATAGATTACCTGATAAAGGTAATGAATATGAAAAACCTGGTGCTTCTGCTGATGATTCTATTAAGTTTATTTTAAATAATTTAGATGATATGAATCGTCTTTGGATTAGATTAAATAATATTGATGATCCTGAAGAGAGAATTACTAGAGAAAAAGAAAGAGAACAATTAAAATATTTAGTTGGTGAAAATATTACAAGATTATCTCAATTAAATGCTATTACACCTGAAATTTATCAAAAAAAAGTTTTACCTAGAATTATTGAAATTTTATTAGAGAGTAAAGATGCTATGAGTCAACAATATTTAATGGAATGTGTTATTCAAGCTTTTCCAGATGAATATAATATTGAAGCTATGAATACTTTATTGGAAACTTCTAGTAAATTAGAAAGTGTTGTTGATATTAAAACACTTTTTATTTCTCTTATGGAAAAATTAGCTAAGTATGTTATGAATAATAAAGAAGAAAATATTGGGGGAAGTTCACCAAGTCAAATTTTCAATTTATTGAAAGTTAATATTGATAAAATTATAAGAGATAATCTTGGTTTGAATTTAAATGATAATTTAAAGTTAATAGAATTACAATCTGCTTTCTTGAAATTTGCAATTAAGTGTTCACCACAGAAAAATCGTTTAATGACTGTAAATAATATTTTAGGAGATTGTGTTTCAATATTAAATAAAAATAGAGGTGAAAAATTAAATTTAGAAGGTATGAAATTAATAGGAAGATTATTAGCATCACCTTTAGAATCTCAATTATCAATTTTTGATATGCCATCATTTCCAGAATTAATGAAATATTTAAATTATTCATCTCGTGCTACATTATCTCTTAGAATAATAGATTCTTTAATGGGAGAAAAATCAGAAGTTGAAATTAATTCTTCTTCAAAAATGACAACTTTAGTAGATTTTATTAGACCATTACTTGAAGATTCACCTGATTCAGGAGATTTTGATCAATATCAATTTGAATATGAACAAACTGCAGTTTGTAAAGTTTTATATACTATTAAAACTAATGATCCTCAAAATGTTTATGATATATTAAATGTATTAAAAAATGCTTTTGTAAAAGGAGGAAGAGAAAGAATGAAATATACTTTACCTGCTTTAGTTTCAACATATTTAAATTTAGCTTATTCAATTTCAAATTCTTTTGCTAAAAATAATAATATTGAAGATAATGATAATAGACCAATTCATCTTGATTTTATTTCAAAATATGATTTAAGAAATTTAGATACTAATGATTTATTTAATAAATTTATAAGAAGAGTTTATACACAAGTAAATGATACTATTACTTTATTAGAAAATGAATATCCTGAATTATCATTTAAATTATATCTTCAATTAGCAACTCAAGCAAATAATGTTAAAATAGATAAAAATAATTATGAAGAAGTTTGTTATTCTGCTTTAACTTCTGCAATACAAGTTTTTAATAGTGGAAAAATGAATAATGATCTTAAAGTAGATTTATTAAATGAAATGATTGGTGCTGTTTTAAATTTTAATATTTTAAGTCATGATAATTTAATTGGTATTACTTCAAATATTGTACAAGCTGCTCAAACTTTAATTAAAAGAGGTGATCAATGTATTGCTATTTTAAGTTGTGTTCATTTATTTTGTAATGGAGATAATATGGATAAAAATAAAGTTAATGACTGTTTAATTAAAGCTAAAAGATTTGCTGATTTTGCTATGACAAATCCACAAAATGCTATTTTGTTTATTTATATTATTAATAAGTATATTTATTTAATTGATAAATTTGAAAATGATGGTTTTTGCGATTTTATTAGTATTGATACTATTAATGATTTAATTGAATTAGTTAAAAATCATATTCATAGTATGAAAATTGAAAATAAAGATGCTAAATATTTACCTGAAATTGAAGAATATTATAATAATACTTTATCTTTATTAAGAGAAAGAAAGAAACAAAATATGAGTAAAATTTTATTACAGGTTAATGCTTAAAAATATGTTTTATTTAAATAAAGAAATTTATTATTAAAAATAATTTAATAATGAACTAATTTTATATAATAATATTTTTTTTTAATCTAATTCAAAAAAAATATATCTAAATATTGATATTTAAAAATGAATATATACTACAAAAATGGAAAAAACTTTAATTTATATACTAATAAAAATCTTCATTCATTATTTATTTTGGAAGATTTCATTTTTAAAATAACAGGTTCAACATTTACATTTAATTCAGTTTGATCATCATTATCATCTTTTTCATTTTTACTTCTAGATTTTTTCCTTTTAAAATAAATATTCCTTTCACTAAAACTTCCATTATTATTAATATCCATTGAAAATTTTTTTCCAAAATTTAATTTAGAAATATTACTTTCTTTTTCTTTATTTTCACTTTTCTTTTCAAAACTCTTATTTAAATTATTACTTTGTTTACTTGTACTTCTTCCACTAATTCCTTCATAATTATTATTTAAATTACTATCTTTCAACTTTTTAACATTACATTTCCCTTCATTATAATAAAAATTACAATAAACATTACTATCATTAATTAATTTAACATATTCTTCAATTTTTAATTCATCATATTCTTCATCTTTCTTATTAGCATAACTTTTATCAAAATTATCTTCACCATAAAATATAAAAGGTGATTGTAAATTCATTTTTTCAATTTCTTCCCAATTAACATCATTTAAAAAAGGATGATTTTTAATTTCAGAAATTCCATTATGACCTAATCTATTTTTAATTTTTCTTTTAAGTAATCCATTAATAAAATCAATTAAATTTTCATCCCAATTAAGAGGTAAATTACAATTTTTTAACTTGACTTCACGACTAATAACTTGATCTCTAATTTCTTTTCTAGTTTTTCCATTATAAGGTCTTTTCCCATAAACTAATTCAAAAATAATAATACCTAAAGCATAAAAATCAACTTCAAAAGAATGTGGTTTTTTAATTAAAACTTCAGGTGCCATATAACCAGGAGTACCACTTGAATTAATAAGAATCTCATTTTCATGATGTTCCCTTGCAATGCCAAAGTCAGTTAAATGTAAATAACCTTTTGAATCAAAAACTAAATTTTCTGGTTTAATATCTCTATGAATAATATGATTTGAGTGAATATATTCTAAACTTAAAAGTATATTTGATATTATAAATTTTGTTTCTTTTTCTGTAAATATATTATTTTTACATATATAATAACGTAAATCACCACCTGAAAGATAATCTAATATTATGTAAAGATGTGTTTGAGTTTGAAATGCGTAATGCATATTTGAAAGAAATGGATAATTTAGTTTTGAGAGAAATTCTCTTTCTTTTGATATTGAGTTTATTGATTTTCTTATAAATATTTTTGCTTTTGACATTTCTTTCATTGCAAATATTTTCTTTGTTTTTTTATGCATTACTTTCCATACACGACCAAATCCTCCTTTTCCTATTGCGTACATTATTTTGAAATAATTATAGGAAATTACTATAGAAAATATTTTTTTTATTTATTTTTTTTTTTTCTTACATTCATCATCAAGGTCTGAATTATCTCTGTTATTACAACTTCCCATTTTTATATTTATTTAATGAAAAAACAATTTTTTTCATATTAAAATAATAAATTCTTTTTAATAAAATTTGTATAAAAAAAAACATTTTAAAATAATAATATAATATTTTTATTTTTTTATTTTATCTTTTAATAAGACATCATTAACCATACTATTTATTAATTTCCTATCAAATTTTGATAAAGAACCTGTTTTTTCATATTCTTTTTGTACATTTTCTTTAATTTTATCTGCTTTTTCCCATTTACTATCCCATCCATTAAAATCAAATAAATCTTTATCTCGATTTTTTTTTCTTAAAACTTGAGAAATATTTTTTAATTTTTCTTGCATATCATTTAAATAATTAACATAAAAATTTAAAAAATCATTTTTAATTTCAGGATTATTTTTTAATTGAGGATCATCATTAATCATCATTTGACTTAATTTTTCACTAAATTCTTTATAAGCTTCATTTATTGCTTGATATTGAACATTAATAAATTGTTCAGAACATAATTTTAAATCTTCAATTTCTTTTATTTCTTCTTCATCTAAATTATTTTTATTAACTACTTCTAAATTTTCTTCACAGAAATTAATAATATATTCTAATTCATCAACTTCTTTTTCTAAATTAATCACTTGACTTGATAAAGTTTTTATTGTATCTTGAAAAGTTTTATATTCTTCACATGATTTAATAAAATAATCTATAAATTGTTGTATATTTTCTGTTTTTGTTTCATTAAACATTTCATTTAACATATCTTCTAAACTTTTCATTTTTGTTTGATCTAAACTTTCTATTATTCTACTTGATTGATTAAAATTTTTTACTTTTTCCATTTCATTTTTATGTAATTCATCAAAATTTTTAAAATCATTATCATTTTTTTCTTCTATTTTTTTTGCCTTTTTTCTTAATTGTTCTGTTTGGAAATCTAAACATTTTTTTTTTGCTTGTCTTTGTGTCATAAATTGATCTGTTTCTTTTATTTTTTCTATCATTTCTTTATTCGCTGATTCTAATATTTTTTGATTATTTTTTATTTTATTAAATAATTTCATATCATCTTTTTTATTTAAATTTTCTTCTACTTCTTGTTTATTTTCATTATATTTTTTTTCTTCTTCTTCTAATGTTTTTTTTAATTCTTCTAATTTTTTATTTTTTGTATAAACAGTTTTTCTTAATTCATCAAGTTCAAGCATTAATTTTGAATTTTTTGATTTTGTATTATTATAACATTGATAAGTATAAACAATATTATTTTCTAAAGAACGAATTTTTACTTTATAATCTATTGTTGGTTTATTTATTCTTTCATCATTATTATTATTTTCTAATCTTTTTTTTTCTTCTTCTTCTTGATTTGGTAAATTTTCTTTTTTTGGATGAATCATATCTCCAATTTTTTTATTTAATTCTATATTTTTTTCTTTTAAATCTTTCTTAATTGTTTCATTTTTATTGTATCTTGATAATTCATTATTTATTAGATAATAATATCTTTGAATTTGTTCTATTGTTTTTGTTGAATCTATTGATGGGTCTACTTTTAATAAAAGATTATCTGGATCTAAATTTTCCATTTCTTCTTTTATTTTTTTAACTTTTTTTTCAAATGGATTTATAATTATTTCTCTTTTAGTATTTGGTTTTTTATTTATAGAATTTATATCTTCCTTTTTATCCATATTTTTTATTTAAATTTTATTTTAGTTACAAATTTTTAGAATAATTTAAAATTAAAAATGTAAAATAAAATTTAATAAAATTTTATATTATTATTATATCATTTTATTCTATTGATTATTATTATTATTATTATTTTGTTCTTCAACTAAAGGTCTAAATGTATAAAATTCACAAAAACAATTTAATTGTTTTAAATTATCAATAATATTATTATCTTCCTCTACACAAATATAACCCAATAATTTCCTCATTTTATTTTCAGCTGAATTTAAAGTAAAAAATGATTCAAAATCTTTAACCCATTCAATTTTAGGAAATGTAATATATTTACATATTCTAAACATAATATATGCACTTAGAGTTCCACATAAATTGCCAATTAAAGAAGCATTTGGTGTTAAAATTTGAATTAATAACATTAATAAATATGTAGAATATATTCCTCTTACAATAATAAATAATAAATTTATTTTTCTTTCATAATTTTTTCCAAGTAAAAAATAAGAGAAATATAAAGTAAAAAATAAAGAACTAAATCCACATTGTTCAAAAAAATTATAAATTGGTAATCTTAATAGAAATTTAAGAATGAAAACAGAAATTAAATAAAAAATAGAAGTTAATATAATTGAATGAATAGAAATGATAATAATAAATATTGTACCTATTTCTTTTTCTAAATATTTAGTAATATAAAATGCTCCAATCATATTTGTTAAATAATCAAATACACCATGATGATAAAAATGATTTGAGAATATTCTATATAATTGTTTTTTCCTTATTAATGGCCATAATATTAAAGAATAATTTTTTATGTCATAAGATTTAAAAAATGAATGAATAAATCCTAAAGTATTTATCACTAAAAATAAAATAAATGAAAATGTTATTTTGTGATTGTGATTCTCTTGTACATTTAATTGAATATTTAAATCATTTTGATTGTTTATCAAATTTATATTATTATTATTATGATTATCATTTTCAATATTTTGGATTAAATTATTATCATTATTAATATTAATATTTTCATTTGGAATATCTGATGAAATAGGAATTTGATTATATGAATTTTCTTCTTTATTTCTATTATTATTTGTTGGTTCAGACAATTCATTTGATACATTATTTATTCTTTCATCTGAATTTTTATTTTCATCCTTTTTCATTATTTAATTCCTAATTGTTAATAAAACAAATACAAAATTAAATAATTAATTTAAAAATTTTTTTTAACATTAATATTAAAAATAATATTTTAGTTGTAAAAAATATAAACAATTATTATACAAATATTTAACTTTTGATTTTTTAAATGCATTATTTAAGATAAAAAATCTATTTTTAGTTCATTTATTTTATTTTAATATTATTTTTTTAATCCTTTATTCTTATTGAGATATATTGATATTATTATAAAATTAGAATTTCCAATTTTTTTTGGAATAGATTTTTATAATTGTTATTAAAATAATTATCTTATAATTTAATTATTTTAATAATATATTATAGTTTTTAATTTTTTAAAAAAAAATTCATTAAATATGGGAAATAATTGTAAATCTTGTTTTGATAAAACCCATGATAATAGAATTGAAGATTTATCTAAAAAAAATCAATTACCAATTATTATAAATAAAAATCCTCAATTAGAAAATCAAAGTGAAAATTTAACTAATTTGGATATGAAAAATGATGCTTATATTTATGATAATCATGATGATAAAAATATTATAAATAATTTGAAATTAAAAAAATTAGGAAATAATATTTCAATTGAAAATATTACACAATTAAATAAATTTATAAAAGGTTTTTTATTTAGACAATCATATAAAAAACATTTAAAAAATGATTTAGAGAAATTCTCAAATGAATTATATAAAAAATATATTGAAAAAACAAAAAATGAAATAATTGAAAATATATTAAATAATAAAATAAAAAATGAAAAATTAACCAAATACCAAAATACATCTTGGAGAGAGTATTACAAAGAAAATCCAAATGAAGAAATAGAAAAAAAAATATTAAAATCAAAAAAACATAAAGGAATTAAAATAACATATAAACAAAATCCATTATCAAATGACATAAATGAATTATTATCAAAAATATCTTCATTATATGAAGGAGAAATAAATTTATATAATGGAAAAAAATGTGGTTTTGGAAAAGAAATATATAATGATTCCTCAATTTTAATAGGAACATTTTTTAATGATAGATCAATAGGTTGGAATAAATTAATAAAACCAAATGGTGATATTAATATTGGATTATTTAAAGATAATAATTTAAATGGAAAAGGAATAAAATATTCATATAAAACAGATAATTATTATGAAGGTGACTTTATAAATGGATTAAAAGAAGGAAATGGAATAGAAATTAATAATGGAAATAAATATGAAGGTTCATTTGAAAATGATAAAAAATGTGGTTATGGAAAATTAACATTTGGGTCAGGTGATATTTACGAAGGAAATTTTTTAAATAATAAATTTGATGGAGAAGGACATTATTATTATAAAAAGAATGGAAATGAATATATAGGAGAATATAGTAATGGAGTATTTAATGGTGAAGGTAAATATAAATGGAATGAAAATGAATATTATAAAGGACAATATAAAAATGGTATTAAAGAAGGTAAAGGTGAAATTAAAAAGGAAAATGGAGATAAGTTTATTTGTACTTTTGTAAATGGTGTTCCTCATGGAATTGGCTTTTATGAAAATAATAAAGGAAAAAGAAAAGAAGTTGAATTTATTAATGGAAAAATTAATAAACATTATAGAAGTAAAAGTAATTAGGAAATTTTTTTTTTTCATTATTAATATATATTAGTTTTATATATTTAATTATTTTATTTTTATTTTATTTTTGTTTAAAAAAAATTTTAATGAAGTTTTTGTTTTGAAAGTTGATTTATACTTGCTGCAATTCTTCTTCCTTTTATTAATTCTTCATTTTGTTTTTGTTTTTTATTTTTTTCTATATTATATGCTTTTTTATTCTCTAAAGATCTTATTTTATTTTCAATTTCAAATTCTTGTTCATTATCATCTTCTTCTAATTCATTTTTATTTAATCTTTCTTCAAAATTCTCATTATTATCTATATCATAACCTTGATGAAATTTTTGAATTTTTTTCCTTTTCTTTTGTAATAATTTCTGATTTAATTTTAATATTTCTTTATTTACAATATTATCTTCATCTTTATCTTTATCTTTTTTATTTTTAACTTCAATTTTTTTTAATTCTTCATTTATTTCATTTTCATCATCATTAACTTTTAAATTTTTATTTTTCTTTTTGAATTTATCACTAGTAAAATCAATAGCATATTCTTTATTATTAAACAATTCCGCGAATCTAGGATCATTTAAATTAACATTACTTTTCTCATTAACATTTTCATTATTTAATAATTTAGAATTAATTTTTGGTTTTTTTCCTTTATTAAATACAATTCTATCACTTAATAATTTTTCCATTTTTTCTTCTTTTCTCTTTTGTAAATATTCCTTATATGAAAAAGGTTGATTTAAATCTCTTAATTTTTTATATAATTTAAAATCCATAAAATAACCATGCATAAAAGGTTTAACTAATTTAGTTCCAATTAAATTTTGAGCACCTAATTCATCTAATTCTTTCTCAGTTAAAAATTTATAATCTTCAAATAAAGAATAATTTTTAGCTTCTTCTAATTCTTCTGTTATATTATCTAAAAATGAAGCCCATTTAGGAGAAGGACCTAATTGTGGAATAAAATAAATTTCAACTTTTTCACTTTCACATCCAAAAAAAAACATTCCTGAATTAGGATAAATTTCAAAATCATTAATATCATATTTTGGTTCAATATTAGTAAAACTTTTCCCATTTTTATAATTTGAAAATTTAGCAATTTTCTTATCAACAGTAATAATATTTTTAGAATTATCATCAAATAATATTTTAATAATAGGTAAACCATAAGCATGATTAATTGAATATAAAGGTTTAGAATTTCTCATATCAAAAACATTAACAACTCCTTCATTATTTCCAATTGCCATATTTAAACCATCAGAACTAAAATTAATTGAAGTTAAATCACAATTAAAATCATCAAATGAATAACAATTTTTTTTACTTCTTAAATCAAATAATTCAACAATACCATTTTCACAAGCACAACCTAATAATTCTAATGGTTGATTATAACCTAATGAATTAATACCAATTGCTTTTGTTTCAAAACTTTGTAAAAATTGACCTTCATGTAAATTTAATCTATAAATTTCATTTCCAGTTCCACATGAAAATAAATCACAATATATTGGATCATATTTTATATCTCTTCCATATTTTGGGATTCTTATTTTAAAATGTTTTCCATATTGAGCATGTAATTCTATATTTCTATCTTCACATAACATTGCACATTTTTTATAATCATCACTTATTATTTCTATTTTTCTTATTTGACTATCAAATCCTCTTTCACATTTTAATGACATTTCTTTAAAGTCAAATATTTTTAAACGAGGAGGATATATTCCACTTGCAAAAAGGTAATTTCCATCTTTTGATATTCTTATACATTCTGATGATACTGGAAATGTACAATCTTGTAAAATTTCTATTCTATTTGTATATTCTTGATTTTTTTTCAGTTTCTTTACTGAAAAGTGAGATTCTTTCATTAATTCATATAAGGTTTTTCCTCCTGTTAAATTATATATTTTCATTCCATTTATTTCTGCAATTTGAATATTTGACATATTTAGAAAATATATATGAAATTTTGTTTTTAATTAATCATTTAATTTAAAAATAAAAAAATTAATTTATAATAAATAGAAAAAAGTGAAAACACATTATATAATAATAAAATCCCTTCTTAAAATGTAACAAAATAAAAACCCTCTTAAATAGTAAAAAAAAATAAAAAAAAAAAAATCAAATTAAAAAAAAATATGAAACAAGATGAAGAAAACCAAGATATAAAATCATCATCAAAAGATATGATAGTAGCAGTTCGTTCACGTCCCTTAAATAAAATGGAACTAACATACTCCAACATAAAAACAATAGAAATTGAAAATTTAAAAACCTTAATAATAACAGAGCCAACTCAATATAATTACACACAAGATGGAAGTAAATACATAAACAAAGACAATGCTTTAGAAATAATTCAATCAAAACAAACAAAATTTGAATTTGATTATGCATTCGATGAGAATACACAACAAGAAGACATTTATCATTTCACAACAGAACATTTAATTGAAAGTGTAATGGAAGGTTACAATGGAACAGTGTTTGCATATGGAGCTACAGGTTCAGGTAAAACTTATACTATGGTTGGAGATAATTTAAATCATGGTATTATGATTAGAGCTTTAAATGACTTATTTAATGCTTTAAATGAAGTTAAAGATAAAGAATATAATGTTAATATTTCTTATGTTGAAGTTTATAATGAACAATTAAAAGATTTATTAGAAATTAATAATAATAGAAAAAAAATTGATTCTAGATTTGATCCTCAAAAAGGTGTTATTTTAGTTAATGCAATTCAAAGAAATATAAATAATGCTAATGATGCTTTTCGTTTATTACAAATTGGTAATAAGAATAGAACTGAAAAGAAAACTTTATATAATATTAATTCATCACGTTCACATGCAATTCTATTAGTTAATGTTGAAAGTCAAGATTCACAATTATCATCATCAAATAAAGTTGCTTTTGGTAAACTTTTCTTAGTAGATTTAGCAGGAAGTGAAAAAGTTTCAATATCATCAAAAGCTGATGCTGAGACTGGGAATATAAATAAGAGTTTATTAGCATTAGGAAAATGTATAAAAGCATTGACTATGAAAAAGAAAGTTCATATTCCAATAAGAGATTCAAAATTAACTTATATATTACAAGAATCTTTTTCTGGAAATTGTAGAATTTGTATGATTGCAACTGTTAGTCCTAGTTTAATGTTTATTGATGAAACTCTTCATACTTTACAATATGCAAATGAAGCTAAAAAAATTAAAATTAGTATTAAGAAAAATATTGTTGATAATAGAGTTTTACAAGTTAGTAAATTAGATGAGTATATTAAAAATTTGAAAAATGAAATTAGTAATATTAAAATGGAAATTGCTGAGAAAGAAAGAGTTAATAAGAGTATGGATTTGGGAGATAATCAAGTTGATAATACTGAAAAAAATTATGAAAATTTCAAAAAAAATTTGATTAAACATTTTGAAGAAGAAATTAGTGTTAAAAATGAAATTATTAATAAAGAAAAAGAAATTGAAATGTTAAGAGTTGAAATTTCGGAAAATGAATTAAATATGAATACAAATCCTACTATTAATAATGCTGCTATTCAAAAAATAATAAGTTCTAAAAAAACTGAAATTGATAATAAAATTAAAAATATGGCAACTGATTATACAAAACAATCAAATTTAATGGAAAAAAGAAAAGAATTTGAAAAAAAAATAAATGAAATAATTGAAAAAGATATTGAATCATTAGCAATAAGAAATATAATAAATATATATAAATATTATATAGCTCGTCTTGAAAATATGTATTCAGAACATAGAAATAATATAAATCAAAATGAAATAAAAAGAAGAGATATTAAAATTCAAATATTAACAAATCAATTAGATTTAAGAGATAATTTTATTTATAATGCTGGACAAAAAATTGCAGATGAAAACGGAACATTTAAATTTAATAATCCGAAATTTCAATCTGCAGATGAAATTGAAATTAATCCTTTTAAACCTAAAATTGTAAAAGTTTATCCAATTTTTAATAATTTAATTAAAAGAACAAATAATATCAATAATGAAAATATTAATAATGTAAATGAAAAAAATATAAATAATAATTTGAATAAAAATAATTTCCCAATTAAGAAAATTCAATCAAGAAATTCTCCAGTTAAAATAACTAAACATAGACAATTTAATGATGATGTACAAAATTTAGGAAAAAAAAAGAAAAATATGAGTATTTATTTAGAAAAATTTCAAAGGAAAAAACCATTAAGATCAAATTTAAGTGAAGGTTTAATTAATAATGGAAAAAATATTATGAGAGATAGAAATGTTCAAAATACTTTAAATAATAAAAATAACTCTATGTTTAATAGTTATGATAATGATAATAATATAACTGATTTAAATAAAAGTAATGATAATAGTATTTTATCTCCTAATGCATCAAGATTTGAAAGTGAAATTGAAAAGAAAGTTAAAAATATTTTAGGAAAAAATCTTATTGGGAGATATAAAAATAGTCCATATGTTAAAGATTTTTATTAAGTTATTTATATGATTTTATGCTGATTAAGTTATAAATAATTGTTATTTTTTTATTTATATTATCCCAAGTTATTATTAATGTTATATTTTTAAATATATAAAAATATAGAATTATTGTATTATTTTATTTTATTTAAAAATAATAAATTTAATATATGAGAAATAAATAATTAATAAAAATTAAGTTTGTCAAAAAATAATTATTTTTTATAAATTTTGCTTTTTAACATTATATTTTATTTAACTCATTTTTACTTATAATTTAATTAATAATCCAATTATTAATAATACCAAAAAAAATATTTTTAAAAAATACTTTAATCCTTTTATTATCAAATAAAAATAAGAGCCAATCCAATAATAATATTTTTATAAATATTTAAATTTGCTACTAGATATTTTTATTTCCAATATTTTAATAAACAAAGGTAATTTATTCTATAAAATTATTATAATTATACATAAATTTATATTCCAAAATACAACAAAAAATCCATATTGTAATCCTGAAGTATAAATGTATAATAGGACATAAAATTTTTTCTTCAACATTTCAACCTTTATATTTATTTTATAATATGAATAATAAATTATAGCTATTATGATAATAATAGCACACATTAATTAAATTTAAAAATCTTCATCATCATCTAATGAAATTCCTATTAATTCATTATTAAATAACGCATTTGCAGGTAAATCTATATTTTTTCTACCATCTTTCTCAACTTTATTATTTATAATTGAAAAATTTGGTTGATACGATAATTTTGAAATTATCGATGATTCTTTTAAATTATTTATAGTTGTTGCTTCTGTACTTCTATTTAAAATCATTTTTGAATTATCATCATTGTCTTTTTCTTTATCTTTATTAGAAATATTATCACTTTTTTTAATTTTTTTAATAACTTTATCAAAATTAATATTAATTCTTTGATTATTATTATCATCATATCTTTTTTTTAAACAAGAATGAAATCTATTTTTTATCATATCGGTTGTTCTATTTTTAAAAAAATTTCTTATAGTTGCCCATTTAGGACCATATTTTTCATATAATTGTATAAGTAAAAAATCTTCTTCAGGAGAAAACTTTTTTTTATTTATATTAGGCGCTAAAACATTCATATATCTATCTCTTATTTGTTTACCATTTCTAGTTTTTACAATTTTACTTATTTTTGACCATGAAGTACCATATTTTTCAATTAAAGATAATATTAATTCATCTTCTTCTTTTTTCCAAGTTCCTTTATAAATTCCTGGTCTTATTCTTTTATATCTACTAAAACATTGAAGGGGAGTTTTATTATGAAAATTTGATGCTATTTCTTTCCATTTTTTTCCATTATGAGAAGATACTAGTTTTATTAATTCTTCATCTTCATCTTTTGACCATTTTTTTTGATTTATTACTTTTTGAATTATAAAAATTTTTTGTTTTGGAGTTTTTTTCTCCATGTTCATTTTAAATTATAATATTTTGAAGAGGAAATTCTTATACTTTATATAACTTTTCCATTATAATTCAAATTTGTTTTTGTTTTTGAAAAAAAATGCTTTTCATATTATTTTTGAAAATGATGATAATATTCAAAAAGTTTTATAATTTTAATTATTACAATATATGATGGTTATCCAATGGTAGTTTTTTCTTAATTTTTTTAGATGATATTGTCAGTTTATGGAAAATTAGATTGTTTTTTTTTTAGGAATTATGAGTTTATTTAAAATTATAATTTTAGATTTTTTTTAAATTTTGATTATTAATTAAAGATTAAAGTGTATGACTATTTAGTTTTAATTTTTGAGTTTTATGAAATATTTTAGTATATCAATATAGAGTTTTATTTAAATTTTTTTCAATTTTAAAATTTTATCTTACTCACATTTTCTTCTTTTTTCTTAAATCTATAAATGAAAAATAAATTATTTTTATTTTTTTTTATAATTATGAGAATAAATTTATTATACAAAATTACATAAAAAAAAATTAATTAAAAATAATTATTCCAAAAAGGAAAATAAAACATAAAATTAAAAAATAAAAATTAAATATAATATGGGAGCAAATTGTTCATGTCTCCGAAATAAAAACTTAGAAAACGACATATCAATAACATCTGACGATTTAAAACTAATAATAAACAAATCCTCAAACATGAAAACAGATAAATTTTTAAAATCTTTAATATCAATTCAAAGTAATATTAAAGGTTATTTAATAAGAAAAAAATTAAATATCCAAAATTTCCAACTAGGAAAATTTTTACCATACATGGAGCAAGATTTACCATATGAAACAAGTAAAAACCCAAAAATAACAAATAATGAAATAAAATATTTATTCCAAACATACGAACCATTAAATGACGAAATACCAATAATATGTTTAAAAACAATAGAATACCCAAATGGAATACAATATTTTGGTGAATTTAACCAATCAAATAATCAAAAACATGGAAGAGGAATATTAAAATTTCCAAATGGTTCAACATATTATGGTCAATTTAGAAATGATAAAGCACATGGAAAAGGGAAATTAATATTTAAAGATTTAGAAGAATATGAAGGTGATTGGATAGATAATAAAGCAAATGGATTTGGTATTTATAAAAGTAATGATGTGATTTATGAAGGTAAATGGAAAGATGATAGACAAGAAGGAATTGGTACTGAAAAATGGAATAATGGTACAAGTTATACTGGAGAATTTAAAATGGGACAAAAAACAGGAAAAGGTAAATTTAAATATATTGATGGTGCTAATTATTCTGGTAATTTTTTAAATAATCAAATGCATGGTAAAGGAATTTATATTTGGAGTGATGGAAGAGAATATAATGGTGATTGGAAATATAATAAAATTGAAGGTGAAGGTGTTTTTAAATGGCCTGATGGGAGAAGATATATTGGACATTATAAAAATGATAAAAAAGACGGTTATGGTATTTTTGAATGGCCTAATGGGAAAAAATATAAAGGATTTTGGAAAAATGGAAAACAACAAGGTGAAGGAGAAAGTTATGATCCTAATGAAAGAAAATGGGTTAAAGGTATTTGGAATGAAGGAAAAAGAGAAGTTGGTTGTGTTGTACTTTCTACTTCGAGTCAAGAAGGTACTAGTGTTACTAGGAATTTTAAACATGGGATTAATAGTGCTATTATTCAATGTAATGATAATTAAGTTTTTTTTTTGTAATTTTTCCTTCTTTTTTTTCTTTCTTTTTGATTACTGTTTTTTTTTTTCATTTTTTTATATTATTTTTGTTTTT
>JAEEGK010003739.1_pt1 | contig 37695 bp, 32 predicted proteins | sample 8958771 | NCBI WGS metagenome assembly JAEEGK01 (sample SAMN16246547, study PRJNA631951) | gut metagenome | biome: gut microbiome; feature: rumen; material: SC-attached | host: Bos | place: Iran: Karaj | collected 2018-10
CCAATGTCGACAAATACTACTACAAAGAAACCGAAAGGCGCGTCATGGCCGGCCTCTTCGCTCATGTCTACAAAAACATGAATGAACAGGACAGGTCCTAATTCCTCATCAAGGCCGGCAAGAAAAAGGATGGCGATTTCACCAAATACGTCAAAGAGATGTTCGAAGAGTCCGTCTTTGCCTCCGAAGAGAGTTTCATGAAATTCATGGAGAAACCCAGCCTCAAGAAACTGGCCAAAGATCCCATCTACAAAGCCGGCAAAGAGACCTTTGAAAAATATCAAGAAGTCAACTCCATCGTCCCCGAAGAAGACCTCGAAAACCTCGAACGTGGTATCCGTGACTTCACCGACGGCATCCTTCAGATCAATGACGGTCGCAAACTCATGTCGCCCGACGCCAACAGCACCATCCGCCTTACCTACGGAAATGTGATGAGCTACGATCCCCGCGATGGTGTCTCTTACCATTACTACACCACCCTGAAGGGTGTCATCGAAAAGGAAGACCCCGACAACAGCGAGTTCAATGTACCGACCCGTCTCAAAGAGCTTTATAACAAGAAGAACTTCGGCAGCTATGCCAACAAGAACGGCGAACTGCCTACCTGCTTCATCACCAACAACGACATCACTGGTGGCAACTCCGGTTCGCCGGTTATCAACGGCAAAGGACAACTCATCGGATTGGCTTTTGACGGCAATAGCGAGGCCATGAGTGGCGACATTGACTTCGAAGAGAACCTCCAACGCTGCATCTGCCTTGACAGCCGCTACATGCTTTGGGTCATCGACGTCTATGCCGGCGCCAAGAACCTCATTGCCGAGATGGATATCGTAAGATAACTTTAAATAGTTCAAGTTGACAAGGAGTTTCTGAACTCCCTGATTAATGAAACAAATTCAGCGACAGCAACTGCAGCAGAAATTTTCACCGCAACAGATACAACTGATGCGGCTGCTGCAGTTGCCCGTCACTGACCTTGAACAAGCCATCAAAGAGGAGATCGAGAAGAATCCTCTTCTCGAAGCTGCCCCTCCTGAAAACGAGGAGAGTTTTGATGTTATTGACACTGCAGGAAACAACTCATCAGACTGGGACAGCGACGAGGAAGATTTCGGTTACGACTACCGCGAGCATTTGGACAGTGACCCCAATGTCGAAAGGCGTGAATTTGTCCTTTCCGACTCCCCCTCATTCACAGAACGCCTCAACGACCAGCTCATCAGTCGTCGCCTCAGTGACCGACAACGTCTCATCGCCAACGAACTGATAGGCTCTCTCGATGAATCGGGCTATCTCAGCCGTGACCTAGACCTAATCACCAATGACATGGCTTTCCGCCAAGGGATAGAGGTCTCAGGGGAAGAAGTGCTCGACGTGCTTCACATCATCCAGAGCCTCGACCCCCCGGGCATCGGAGCACGCAATCTGAGGGAATGCCTACTCCTGCAACTGGAGCGTAACCCTAAACACTCGGAAGTGGCCACAGCCATTGTGAGAGACCATTTCGACGACTTTGCCAACCACCGCTACGGACATATTTGCTCCTCCCTTGGAATCAGCCAAGAGGAGTTCGACGAGGCCTCCTCCATCATCCGCCGTCTCAATCCCAAACCCGGCAGTTCAGAATCCGGGAGTGAACTAGTGGCTGCAACTATCACACCCGACATCGTTCTCCAGCAGCATGACGGAGAACTCCACTTCTACCTTAATGACGGCAATCTTCCACGTCTCTCGCTCAACACCTATTACACCGACATGCTCGCCGAAATGGAAAAGCAGAAAAAAAGCTCTTCCTCTCCCAGCGAACGCGAGACCATCCAATTCCTTCGCACCAAACAGGCCAACGCACAAAGTTTCATCGATCTGCTTCAACAGCGTCATGAAACCATTGTCCGAGTGATGCGATACATCGTAAAGCACCAACGCCGTTTCCTGCTCACTGGTGACCCGGATCTCATGCAGCCCCTGCGTCAACGCGAGATAGCCGAAGCCACCGGTCTTGACATCTCCACCATATCACGCATGGCCAACAGCAAGTATCTGCAGACCGACTTCGGCACCATCCCCCTCAAAGATTGCTTTTCCAAAGGCATGTCCAACGAGGCCGGCGAAGAAGTATCGGTTGAGACCATCAAGCAAAGGCTCTCCGATGCCATAGCCAACGAGGACAAGCATGCGCCACTCTCCGACGATGCACTCACCAAGATGCTCAACAGTCAAGGATTTCCTCTTGCCCGACGTACTGTAGCGAAATACCGCGAGCAATTGGGACTCCCTGTAGCACGTCTCCGCCGCCTTATGATACTGTTGATGCTCCTCCTGGTTGGTATTGGCAAAAGCGAAGCACAAATGTCATACTATGATTCGCTGATTGCCGTCCGACTCAAAAAAGCAGAGAAAAACCAAGTCATGCAGGAGGAGAGGAAATCTCCAGAAAGGGTGTCTCCACCTCCCACCACAATACAACGGCAACAAAACTCCAAAAACCTTTCCCAGCCCACTGCCGATGCATCCCCCGAGGCCGGCCCTTTAGAAAAACCGATGGTTCCCTTGTGGTATACTGGATTTCCACATAACCGTGTGAATCCCATGGGACGCACACGCATCGACATGATACCCGACGAAATCATCCTTAAACTTGCTTCCGATAGCTCTGATTTCTGTTTCCCTGTCAAACGACCTAAGACTTCGAACTACGGCTGGCGCTGGCAACGCGGCCATCACGGAGTGGATATCGGGCTTTCCGTAGGTGAGCCCATCCATTGTGCCTTCGATGGCATCGTCCGTGTAGCCACACGCATGGGTGGTTATGGCAACTGCATTGTTGTCCGTCATCCCAATGGACTTGAAACGCTCTATGGTCATCTTTCCAAAATCAATGTCCAACCCAACCAGCAGGTCTCTGCCGGCGAAGTGATAGGTCTCGGCGGTAACACGGGCAACTCCACAGGACCACATCTCCATTTCGAATGCCGTTTCCTTTACCAGACCTTCGACCCTGAATGGATCCTCGACTTCTCATCCTACACCCTCCGCACCCGCAGGTTGCACCTCGACAAGAGTTATTTCGGAATTCATCAACCCCGCAAAGGACAATCCGTCGACTATAAGGCTGACAACAGCATCATCAAAGAATCCAAAAAGAGGAAGAAACGCAATGAATCGACGGCCCCCGCTTTTGATATAAAAGACTTTTAATCAGTAATGAAAAAGACCAACCTCTCCGACTTCGATCCTGCCGCTATCCCCAATGGCAAGGACTACCGCATCGGCGTTATCGCCGCAGAATGGAACCCTGAAGTAACCAACGCCATGCTTGTAGGTGCTGTGGACACTCTGCGTAAAAACGGCGTAAAAAAAAGTGCCATCCATGTATACCGTGTCCCCGGGACATTCGAACTCTCTTCTGCTGCCGACATGCTGCTGACACATTCCAACATTGAAGCTGTCATCTGCATCGGATGCGTCATACAAGGGGAGACTCGACACTTTGAGTTCATCTGCCAGGCCGTATCGCAAGGCATTACCAACGTATCACTCAAACATCGCAAGCCTGTAATCTTCAGTGTACTCACCTGCGACACCATGCAGCAAGCCCTTGACCGTGCCGGTGGAAAATATGGCAACAAAGGTGTAGAGGGTGCCGTCACCGCCTTGAAGATGGTCGCTTTCCACCGTTCCCTCATCCCCGAAATAACGTTCTGATGAAGATAGTATTCTTTGGCACTCCCGATTTTGCCGTCGAGAGCCTCGATGCCATCCTACAAAGCCGCCACCATGTGTGCGCCGTGGTTACTGTGCCCGACCGTCAGGCTGGACGCGGACAAAAAGTTGTCTTCAGTGCCGTCAAACAATACGCGCTGGACCACCAGCTCCCTCTGCTGCAACCCGAGAAACTGCGTGACGAAGAGTTCTTGACCCAGTTGGCCTCCTTCCATGCCGACATGTTCGTGGTTGTAGCCTTCCGCATGCTCCCCGAGGCCGTGTGGAACATGCCGCCTCACGGCACATTCAACCTCCACGCCTCGCTGCTGCCACGCTACCGCGGGGCCGCTCCTATTAACCACGCCATCATTAATGGCGATACCGAAACCGGCGTAACAACCTTCCTGCTCAACCATCACATTGACGAAGGGCAGATACTCCTTCAAGCACGCACCGCCATCAAACCAGACGACAATGCAGGAATCCTTCATGACCGACTGGCGACCATGGGGCGTTCGCTGGTCGTCAACACCCTCGACGGCATTGAATCAGGAAACCTCACTCCCATGCCACAACAGGGCACTCCCACCGCAGCACCCAAAATATTCAAGGACGACTGTCGTATCGACTTCCACCTCACCTGCCGTCAAGCCGCCGACTTTGTTCGAGGACTTTCACCCTACCCCGCGGCACTTTTCTCGCTCCGTTCTCCTCTGGGAGAGGAGGTCCTTTTCAAGGTCTATGATGCCATTGCCATTCCCGACACTTCAGCCACACCAGGAGCCCTTGTTTGCGATCAAAAAAAAGTGCTAAAACTCGGTGTAACTGATGGTTTTTTGCAGATTCTGAGTCTACAAATGAGCGGAAAAAGAAAAAATCTCACAGAAGATTTTTTACGAGGAAATAAGTTAATAGATTGGAAATTAATAATATAGCAAATTATAACATTTTTTTTGATAAAAATTCAAAAAAAAAATTTGGTTTATATTGAAAATTATTCTTACATTTGCAGCGAGAAAAAAAACAATTAAGAAACAATTTTTATTAACCTTTTAAACATTATTAAAATGAACAAAACTGAACTCGTTAACGCCATGGCTGCAAAAGCCGGCATGACCAAAGTTGCTGCCAAAAAGGCAATGGCCGCTTGCTTCGACACCATCCAGGAGCAGCTGAAAAAAGGTGAGAAAGTGACTCTCATCGGCTTCGGTACCTTCAGCGTGGTGAAACGCAAAGCCCGCACCGCCAAGAACCCCCGCACTGGCAAAGCCGTGAAAGTGCCCGCCAAGAAAGTGGCCAAATTCAAAGCCGGTAGCAAACTCCTCAAATAAGTCGAGGATTACTGCAAAAAAAGACGGACTTGATGTCCGTCTTTTTTTTGCCCCTTAAAATACCCATTTAACAGATTTTAATAAAAATATGTTATAAAATGTGAAAAAAAAATTATACCTTTGCAAAAATTTACACCATACTGTAACCCGGTGTAACTATTGATAATTAATTATATAGACAATGATTGGAGTAATTGGAAGTGGTTCATGGGCCACTGCAATTGTCAAAATACTACAGGAGCAACACGACCGTAAAGTGAATTGGTGGGTTCGTAGCGAGGACGCATGCAAATCCTTGCAACTCACAGGACGCAATCCAAAACACCTGCCTACCATCCAACTCGACAAGGATCGTCTAAACATCAGCTCCAACCTATCTAAAATTGTGGAAGAGAGCGAGTTTCTCTTTTTGGTTGTACCTTCGGCCTACATTGCCAGCATCCTCGAACAACTACCTGTCTCTGCATACAAAGGTAAAAAAATCATCTCTGCCATCAAAGGCGTCATTCCCGAGAAGCGCACCAGTGTATCCGTCTACCTTGAGAACACTTTTAAAATCAATCGCAACAACATCTGTGTCATCAGTGGTCCCACTCATGCCGAGGAAGTAGGCGACAGCCGCCCTACATTCCTTACTGTGGCTTCCTACAGTCCCTCTTTGGCCATTGAAGTGGAACAGATGATGCGATGCTCCTACCTGCACAGCACCCACTCCACCGACATCCAGGCCATTGAGCGTCTCGGTCTTATAAAGAATATCTATGCCATCGCCGCTGGCATGTGCCAGGGCCTCGGTTATGGAGACAATCTCAATGCTGTCATGGTCAGTGCCGCAATGCGTGAAATCATGGATCTCATCAAAGGATACCCCATTGCTTCCCGCAACATAGCTGACAACTGCTTTCTTGGCGATCTCATGGTCACCTGCTGGTCCAAACACAGTCGCAACCGTCGACTCGGCGAGGAAGTAGCCAAGGGAGGCAAGATAGAAGACATCTTCCAGCGCATGGGTACCGTGGCCGAGGGTTATTTCTCCGCCAAGAACTTCCATGAAATCGGCATCATGCTCGGAAAACTTGACGAGATGCCCATCATTGAGGCCGTCTATCGCGTTCTCTACGAAGGAGCCGACGTCAAGACCGAAATAGACCACTTGATAGACAACGTTTTCTAACCCAACCTCTACTTCACACCCCGATGAGCGAGAGTATTTTCGACGATATTCGCCCCTATCACGACAGCGAAATTCCTGCAGCCATCGAACGCATTGCACAATGGGAACTCATTCCGCAAATTCTGCGTTTCATCTACCCGAAAGAGACCGTTAACGACACCATGGCACGGCTGCGGCAGGTTAAAACTGTCAAAGAGCTGCAGACCTCTTTCATGTTCGATGCCATCCACCGCATCGTCAACACCACCACCGATGGCTTTGAGTGTTCTGGCTTCGACCATATCAAACGAGGGCAATCCTACCTCTTCATCTCCAACCACCGCGACATCACCCTCGATGCTTTTTTGCTGCAAATGGTCTTCATCGAACGCCAGCGTGACACCTCCTATATTGTCTTTGGAAACAACCTGTTGGAGTCGCCGCTGATGCGAGACCTCTACCTCAGCAACAAACTGATACAGATGGACCGTGGAGGAAACCCCATGGCCTTTTATCGCAGCCTACAGCACCTCTCGCAATACATCCACAGCCTCATTGTCGACCAACACCATTCTGTCTGGATAGCACAGAAAAATGGCCGCAGTAAGGATGGCATCGACACCACAGCCCCCGCCATCGTCAAGATGCTCACTCTCGGAGCCGACACCCCGGCCAGCCAGACCCTTGCCGACCTGCATATCGTACCCCTATCTATCTCCTACGAGTGGGACCCCTGCGACTTGATGAAAGCCAACGAACTATTCTTGAAAGCACAGGGCAATTATCAGAAAACTGAAGGTGAGGACACCAACAGCGTAGCCACAGGCATTGTGGGCTCAAAAGGGCATGTCCATCTTTCCATTGGCAAGCCACTGTCCGCCAGCGAGCTTGTTCCACAGGATGGCAACGACCTCGCCGACCATGTCGCCAAGGTGCTAGACCGTCACATCCAGCGTCTTTACCATCTAATGCCCACCAACTACCTGGCTTTCGACATACTTAACAATACCAACCAACACCGCCAGCACTACACCGCCGATGTGAAAAACAAGTTCCTGCAACGCATGAGCCAGCTTCCGCAAGGCGAGCCACAGCGTATCTTCCTGGAAATGTATGCCAATCCTGTCATCTCTTCACGCAGGAGATAGCACAAGCATCTATCCGAAAAAACGATCCTCGAAATTCAGCAGATACACCCTGTCTGTTGCCCGGGTAAATGCTGTATAAAGCCATCTAAGATAGTCGCGGTCAAGTGCCATATCAGGTGGAAGAAAACCTTGATCCACAATCACCGTACGCCACTGCCCACCCTGCGTCTTATGACATGTCAGTGCATAGGCGAACTTCACTTGTAGGGCATTGTAATAAGGGTTCTGGCGCATCTCGCGCAGACGGTCGGCCTTGTGTGGCAAATCGGCATAATCCTCCATGACGGCTTCATAAAACCGTTCCGACTCTTCGTCTGTAAGCGACGGAGACTCCGAATGGAGGGTGCTCAGCAAAAGCTTGCAGTCTCTCGGCTCTTCGTCGGGATAATCTACGAAACGCAACGTAGCATCAGCAAAACGGAATCCATAGAGTTCCTGCGTGTTACGAACACTCAGCACCTCCACGATGTCGCCATTGGCGATAAAACCTATCGTACTGTCCTCATCAAGCCAGAAATAATTGTTTTTCACTACCATCAGGTAATCACCGGCATTAATCTCCTCCTCTCGAAAGAGCACGCTATTACGTACTCCTTGGTTGAAAAGATTGGCCCGTTTGTTGGATCGGCAGACGATCACCACCTGCTCTAAGGCGAAGTCGCCATACTCGCGATAGAGGGTCTCCATAAGTTCCTCGCCGGCAAGTCTTATCACATCGACCCCATTGGGTTCGAAAAGCGGAAGTGTCACCTCCTCGCCACCACCAATGCCGGCAATCTGGTTCCTCAACAACGTGGCATTGGACAGGACTCCTGACAGTTGCTGCTGACGCACTACCTCCGTAAGCTCTGAAACGATGACATTCAACCCGAAAGCTGCGGAGAGGTAATGTTCGTCAAGGGCAGGACTCTCGCTTTGCCCTACAGGAGGCAGCTGCGCGGTATCACCTATAAGCATCAGCCGGCAGTGGTTTCCATCGTAGACATAATCTATCAGATCCTCCAGAAGGCTATGACGCGTCGAGGTAGACTCCAGCCCTATCATAGAGGCCTCATCAACGATGAACAGCGTGTAGGCATGCTTGTTGATAGCCCTGACAGTACGAACTACGCCTCCTGCATCGGTCACTGTCATGTATATCTTCTTGTGTATTGTATAGGCCGGACGACCCGAGTAGTTGGCAATCACCTTGGCAGCACGTCCTGTGGGAGCAAGCAGGAGGGTATCGACCCGCAGCTGCGGCAACGACTGTATGAGAGCCGAGACAAGAGATGTCTTTCCTGTACCGGCATAACCTTTCAAAAGAAACACCGAGTGCGGGTCCTTCTCATAAAGAAAACGTGCCATAGCAGCACAAGTATCCCGCTGTCCACTGGTAGGTTCATGTGGAAAGCGGGATAGTATAAGTCTTTGGACTGTCGGACCGTAGCCTGACGTTGACACGCCTGCTCTTAATAGTTCGCGGTGTTACCGTTCTGTTGCTGGGCCGGACGGTTCTGCTGCTGTTCGCTTGCAGGGGCTTTCTTTGCTTTGCCACTCTCACTGTGGTGGGCAATGGGAGCCATGAGGCAAAGCACCACAAGGATACCAATGAGCCACCAGGTGGCTTTCTCAAGGAAATCGGCGGTCTGGCGCACACCCATCACCTGGGTAGGAGCCGAAAAATTAGCGGCAAGGCCACCACCTTTCGAATTCTGAACCAACACAATAAGTCCGAGCAGGATGCAGACAATAATACAGAGGATAACGATAATAGTATAAAACATTTTTTGTGGTTTTTATTTACTATTTATTAATGATTTCAATTCTTCAATTCGGGGTGCAAAAATACTACTTTTTTCGGGATTGTGAGCTAATAAATTCTCATAAATTGCCAAAGCCTTGTCGTAACGTCCTTGATTTTTTAATACAACTGCCAGAGTTTCAGTACCTATCGAAGCATCAACAGTCAAGCTTTTTTTGTCATTAAATTCTGTTTTTTCTCCGTTTCCTGTCTCCAAACCTTCTTTTTCTGAAGACTCTAGAGAAAGAAATTTTGATAAAATGACACTCTTGGGAGCCGTCTTGAATGATACCTCCTGGAAGGTATTAATCTCGTTCAGTACATCAAACGATTGTTGCTGTGGCTGTGGTTCCTCTTCCGTCACCATGGAGATCTCGACATTAGCCCCACTTCCTATCGTTGCACCAGCCAACAGACCGTCAAGCACCGAAGGGTTGCACATCGACAGAGCCACGGCGCGGTACTCTTCCGGTGTGTCAAAGCCGTGGGCACGGTCGGCCAGTAACGCCAGCGTACCTACTACCGACGAGTACGGATACTTCGACAGCATGGCCTTCAGCCACCCCCGGTCTTGCGAGGTAAACATCGTCGGATTCGACACCCGTTCAGTAAATTGTTTCTTGTCCATTTAACAAATTTTTAGACTCCGAATTGGATTTGCAAATGTACAAAAAAATTTCTTAACAGCAAAAAAAGAATTTATTTTTACATATCATAATACTGACAATCATCCACTTGCATACAAAAAAGATTTTTGTGGAATATTTTTTTATCAACAATTCAAAAAAGTTTCGTACTTTTGCAAACTCAATTTTGAAAGTTTTTACTCAAAAATGAGGGAACTTTTGAATGAATTTTTGACGAAAAAAAAACAAAAAATATAGCTGAAAAATGAAAAGAACATTCCAACCGTCACTGAGGAAAAGAGCAAACAAGCACGGTTTCCGTAAGAGAATGTCTACCGCCAACGGTAGAAAAGTGCTGGCCGCCCGTCGCAGAAAAGGCAGAAAAAGACTGACCGTCTCCGACGAGAGATAAGAGACACTCCATCCTTTCATGGAATCTTGAACGGCAAATGTAAGGGAAAAGAAGTATTAGCGGATACTTCTTTTTTTGTTTAAAAAATATTACAACATGGGAAGAAGAAACAAAAAACTGCCGCTGCTTGAGCGGGTCACTATCGACGATGCCGGAGCAGAAGGCATGGCCGTCGCCAGAGTCGACGGGCTCGTCGTCTTCGTCCCTTTCGTCGTCCCTGGCGACGTGGTGGACATACAGCTCTATAAGAAAAAGAAGAACTATGCCGAAGGACGGGCCATACACTTCCATCATTATTCCGAAGCACGAGTGGAACCGCACTGTCCTCATTTCGGCATCTGTGGCGGATGCAAATGGCAGACCTTGAACTATGCTGCTCAGCTTGACGCCAAACAGCGTCAGGTACGTGACAACCTTGAGCGTCTCGGCAATGTTGATTGTTCCGGCATGCGTCCCATCTGTGGTTCCGAGAATATTTTCTACTACCGCAACAAGTTGGAATATACCTTCTCTACCAAAGCCTGGCGCATACAGGAGGAACTCTCATCCGGTGTTCCTGCCGACACTCCAGGTGCCCTCGGATTCCACATCCCACAACTCTTCGACAAAGTGTTGCCCATCCGTCATTGTGCCCTCCAGGCCGATCCCAGTAACGACATCCGCCTCGCCGTAAACCAATATGCGCTAGACAACGGACTGGAATACTATGACATACGGAACCATACCGGTTTCCTTCGCAACCTCGTCATCCGCAACACAACATTAGGTCACTGGATGGTCATCGTCATCGTGGCACAAGACGACACCGAGAAACTCTTCCCTCTGCTCGACATGCTGCACCACCGTTTCCCGCAGATCACCTCCCTTCAATACATCGTCAACACCAAACTCAACGACTCCTACAGCGACCAACAAGTCGTCACCTATTGTGGTTCCGATCACATTGAAGAGCAGATGGAGGGCTACCAAGGTGGCCGTCCACTCCGTTTCATCATCAACCCCAAGTCGTTTTACCAGACCAACTCCGCTCAGGCACAGCGTCTTTACAGCTTCGTGACCGAACTCGCCGACCTGCGTCCCGACGACACCCTTTACGACCTCTACACCGGTGCTGGCACTATTGCACTCTTCCTGGCCGACAAATGCCGCCGAGTGGTTGGCATCGAATATGTCGAAGAAGCCATCGCCGATGCCAAAGCCAACGCCACCCTCAACGGTTTCAACAACACACACTTCTTCGCCGGCGACATGGCGCAAGTGCTTACTGCCGACTTCATCGCCGCCCACGGTCGCCCCGATGTTGTAGTCACCGACCCTCCGCGGGCCGGTATGCATGAGAAAGTGGTGGCTCAACTCCTCGCCACAGCGCCACGTAAAATAGTCTACGTCAGTTGCAACCCTGCCACACAGGCCCGCGACCTCCAGCTCCTCTCCCAACGCTACACTGTCCACTGCATCCAGCCTGTCGACATGTTCCCCCACACCCAGCACGTCGAAAACATCGCCGAACTGATGTTAAAAAACTGAAAAAATCACTTTTTTTCAAAAAGGAAACACTCATATTCAAAAAAAGTGTTATCTTTGCATGTTGTTCCCGGCGACAAGAGGGAAACCATTGTCGACGCAACAACCTAAAACATAAAGGAATAAAAAAATTATAGTAGAATAATAATAAATAAAAAATACAAACGACATGATGAAAAAAGTATTTTTGAGTCTACTTTTGGCCATCGCATGTGTACCCATGGCTTTCAGCCAGACCAAGGCCGGCGATCTTATCGTCACCGACACCGCCGTCTGCGGTTCCTACACCTGGCCCGTTAACAATGTCACCTACAACAACGACACCTCCGTTATTGTATTGTCCGACAGTGCCACCTATGTGCTCCATCTCACCGCAGCATCCACCACTGTCGACACCGCTGTAGCTCATGAGATCACTGGCAACTGCTTCGTCAACTGGAACAACAAGCGCTGGGTCTCCAACGGCACCTACATCGACACCATCCATGTGGCCGGTAGCTGCGACACCATCGTCAAAGTGCTTGTCAACCTCACTATTCCCCACCCCGACACCACCACCACTGTCGTCAATGCCAGTTGCTCCTACACTTGGGGTGATGAGGTCATTACTGAGGCCGGTATCCATACCCGAACCTACCTCTCCACAGAAGGATGCGACAGTATCGTCGCCCTCAACATCAATTTCTCCGGCGTCCTCAACAAAGACACCACTATCGTCGCCTGCGAGAGATACATTCTCAACAACGATACCATTACCAGCGACACCACTTACATCGTCGAGGATAGCACCGCCAGCTGCCACATCTATACCACCGTTCACCTCACCATCGCACATGGTGTCACCGACACCACCGTCGTGGATACTATCGGTGGCTGCAGTATTGCATGGGGTGGCCAAACCTACGGCTACACCTCTGCTGGCAACACCTACTATGCCAACATCCACACCGTCAACGGATGTGACAGCATCGTAGGCCTCCACATTGTGGCTTTCGACAGCGTCCAGTACACCACCATCGTCTCCAACGAAGAGCGCTGCGCCATCTATAACCTTGCCTACTCTCGTCGCAAAGCCGACGGTTCCTATGAGAACCGCACAGCATCCTTCACTGCCGACGGCATCTATACTACAGCCCCCAATGGCGACACCCTCATGCGCTATGATAGATTCGCCAAATGCCTCACCTACCAGACCCTCGACCTTAACCTCATCGAGGTTGTTGACCGCGTCCGCGACTATGTCGTTGACACCGTGGTGTGCGACAAATATGTCTTCGCTTTCAACGACAACCTGGGTAACTTCATGAGCTTCACAGAGTCTGTCGACACCATTCTCAGAAGCCCCAGCGCCCATGAGAACGCAGCCTCCTGCTACGACTCCGTAGCCCACTTCATCGTCGTCGTCAACCACAAACACTACCGCGACACCGTCGTCTCCGCTTGCGAGAGCTTCACGTGGGATGCCAACGGTACCACCTACACATCCTCCACTGTCGACTCCATCCGCTTCTCCACCCGCACCGTCGGTGAGAATTGCGACTCCATCGGTCGCCTCCGTCTCACCATCAACCGCAACCCCGAAGTCCATATCGAAGGCGACTGGCATGTCCTGCCTGGTGAGACAGCACACCTCAAAGCCGTTTACAATGTCGCCGATCATCCCACTTTCCAGTGGTACAAGAACGGTGTCGCCATTCCTGCCAGCCAGAACGGCACCAGCGACTCCATCGACGTCACCGAGAGCACCAATACCGACATACGCCTTGAATCCACAAGCGACCATGGCTGTGTCACCAACAACTGGATCACCGTCACCTTCCTTGTCGGCATCGACGATGTCGAAGGTATGCAGGTCAACATCTACCCCAACCCCGCCAGCCGCTTCATCAACATTGAGAGCGCCGACGCCATCAGCCAGGTGGTCATCTACAATGCCATTGGACAGCAGGTCATCTCGCGTCCTGTCAACGGTACGGCCACACAGCTCGACCTTAGCAACCTCAGTGTCGGCACCTACACCATGGCCATAATCTCTGCCAACGGTGATCAGGCCACACGCAAATTCATTGTCAATAAATAATGAATATCTATTATAAAAATAGAAGCGTTCGGCACCTCTGTGCCGGACGCTTTTTAATAGCCCTTCTGGTCTCTGCCACCCTCGTTGCGTGCCATAGCCACCCAAGCCACAACGAGCCCGTGCAACTCAGTGGTCAAACCCAGGGCACATATTACTCCGTCACCTACTACGACAGCCTGCAGCGCAATTTGCAGCCACAAATAGACTCGCTGCTCCACGACTTCGACCTCACCGCTTCCCTCTGGGTCGACAGCTCGCTTCTGCGTCGAGTCAACGCCAACCTCACCGACACCCTTAACACCAAACTCGCCGACCTCCTGAGACTATCTCTCTTCATCAACCTCTACACTGACGGAGCTTTCGACTGTCGCATCGGTCGCCTTGTACAAGCATGGGGCTTCAGCTTCCGCCAACGCGAGGACCTCGACCAGGGCACTCTCGACAGCCTCCTTTCTGCCGCCCGCGCCAAAGTGAGCATTGACATTGTCAACGGATACCAACTACTCCGCAAGGAGAACCCCTCCACCGAACTCGATTTCAACGCCATTGCTCAAGGCTACGCTTCCGACCTTCTGGCACAATACCTCGAGAGCCAAGGCATAGACTCTTATCTCGTCGACATCGGCGGTGAGGTTATCAGCCATGGTGTCAAATCCGACGGCAGTCCCTGGCGGGTCGGCGTCGAACGTCCTGCCGAAGACCGCTATAGCGAGCCCGTGGTGCAGACCGCCATCGCCGTCCACAATCAATCCGTCGTCACCTCTGGAAGCTACCGCAAGTATTACGAACGCGACGGCATACGTTACTCCCACACCATCGACCCTGCTACCGGACACCCTGTCACCCACTCGCTCCTTAGCGCCACTGTGGTGGAAGACGAATGCTGGTTTGCCGACGCTATGGCCACAGCCTATATGGTCATGGGCCTCGAGAAAGGGAAAGCCTTCATCGCCGCCCATCCCGACGGTCCCGGCACCCAGTCAGTCTACTTCATCTACGACTCCTGCGGCACCCTGGCCACATACGCCACCCCCGGCTTCGAGAAACTAATCCTACGACCTTAAATATCCCATTATAACCATGAAATCAATGACCGGCTATGCCAAAGTACAATCCACCTTTGGCGACAAGAAACTGAACATAGAAATCAAGACTCTCAACAGCAAGCAACTTGACCTCATCGTCAAGGTTCCTGCCGCTTACCGCGCCAAGGAACTCGACATACGCACCATGCTAGGCCGCCTGGAACGTGGCAAAGTGGAGTGTATCATCAGCGAAGAAAACAGCACTTCCTCTGATGCCTCTTTCAACCGCGACCTTCTCGTGGCACGCTTCAATGCCCTCTACGCCGCCGCCGACACCCTCGACGCCATTAACCCCGACAGCCGTCCCGCCCTCTTCAACACCCTTGCCGCTATGGGCGACATCTGGAACAGTGCCTCCGACAGCGAGATTTCCGACGATGAATGGGCCGTCACCTCTGCCGACCTTCAGCGCGCTATCGACCTCTGCGACCAATTCCGTTGCCATGAGGGCGACATCCTGGAGAAAGACTTCCACAAACATGTCGACCTCATCGAAGAAAAGCTACGCTCTATTCCCGCCCTCGAAGGCGAACGCATCGACAACGCCAAGGAACGCATACGCCGCTACATGGCTGAGGCTGCCGTCAAAGACGTGGACGAGAACCGCTTCGAACAAGAGCTCATCTACTACCTTGAAAAATTAGACATCACCGAAGAGAAAGTTCGCCTGCAGAAACACATTGACTACTTCCGCCAGACCATGGCCGACGAGCCCTCCTGCGGTAAGAAGCTGGGCTTCGTGGCTCAGGAGATGGGGCGCGAAATCAACACCACAGGCTCCAAAGCCAACCACGCAGGCATCCAGAAAATCGTTGTCGAAATGAAAGACGAACTGGAAAAAATCAAAGAACAACTTGGCAACGTACTATAAAGAAGAAGCATCGTTATAAAGAAATAGCGTTACAACGACAAAAAAAATTAGGCTCCCGTTTGGGAGCCTAATTTTTATCATGCTGTCGTCAAACTTACTTGACAATCAGCTTCTCGATCTTGCTGAAAGTGTCGTTGGTGACACGCACAAAGTAAGCACCAGCGGGGAAATTGCTGACGTTGACGATGTGCTCGTTCTCAGCATTGATGTTGGCGTTGTAGACCACGCGGCCACTCATGTCGAGGATGCTGCAGTTGACCATACCGCTGACACCATTCACGTTCAACTTCACAGAGGAAGTGGCGGGGTTGGGGGCGAGGGTCAGGTAAGATTCAGGAGCAACGGGGTCGATTCCGATGGGATGAGTGTTGTGAGCCTCCCAGTGGCTGTAGACCTCAAACACGTGCTCGCTGTCGGGCTGAAGGTCGCTCATAATGTACACCCAGTACTCACGCTCAAGAAGAACGAACTCATTGGCTTGACCTTCGTTTTCGATAACGCTGTAATCGTAGGCATAATAGTCGCCTTCACCAGCGTTCTCATCGTAAGGAGTAAGAGCCACGCCGTCGAGGAGCACAGAGTCGATAACGCTGTGGTCACCCATGGGCTCGAAGACGATACGCTGCTGAGAACCGGCGGCAACCTCAATCAAACGGCCGCAGATTTCATCGCTAGCGCGGCTGACCATCACACCATGGTCGACATTTTCACCCTGGCCTTCAACATTGTTGTTGCAATCAGCGCCAATGCTGGCATGCTCAACGGGACGGGCAGGTCCGACGATGGGGCGAACCATAGGATAGTTGTGGATGTTACGGGCATCGATATAGCTTCCTTGGATAGGATCAGCCACAAGCACCTCGAGGGCGGTGGCGGGGGCGAACTGGAAGCGATAGTCGTGGGCACCGGCAGCGGCAGCGGCATAGGCAGGAGCATAAGCGTTGGTGTCGTTGGCACCGGTGTAACCGTAACCAACATTGACAACACCCATGGTGTCATTGATGAACTTGAAGGTATTCTGGCCGGCGGCGAGAGCGAAGGTAGCGTCGTCGTTCAGACGGTAACCGAAGCGGTAGGCAGTGTTGGGTTCCAGAGCGGGCTGCTCGGCAAACTGGATGTTGATGGCTTTGTAACCGGCGTTGGGCAGGATGTAACCGCCATTCTCGTAAAGCTGGTCGTTGATGTCATTCTCGCTGACCTCGAAAGCCAAGCCGTCGATACCGCAGGCCATGCTCATGAAGCCGAGGCTGCCGTCTTCATAGTTATCCACATAGGTGATGGGGACAATGGAGGCACCTTCAAGGTTATCGGCCGTACGGTCGGTAGCAGTGATAAGCTCAAGGCCGCGGAAGACCCAACCCTGGGGGATGTCGTTACCGGTGATGAAACGGGACATGACAGCATAGCCAGCGTCGTAGACGTGACCATCGGAACCGTCATTGACAACATAACCGGCGTCGTTGAGGGCATACAGGAAGGAAGAGTTACTGGAGATGACACCGTTTTCGTGAGCCCAACGGTAACCACTCTCGCGGCCAGTCTGGGCATAGTCGTAATTCTGCATCTCACTGACATAGTAGAGGATGGTGTCATAGTCACGGTTGAGGTTGCCACCAGCGACATTGATGTTGTAGAAGTTCTTACCGGCAGTGGTCACGGGGAGACCGCGCAGAGGATAGCCGGTGATGTTCGCGGAGCCATAGGTAGGCTGCGAGTACAACCAGCTCTGATACCACTCGTGGACCTCTTCCTCAGTGTTGAAGAAACCACGCTCGTTGAGAATCAGGGGATAGACGGCATCGAAGTTGCCAGCCGTAATAGTGATGGGGGTGCCAGTGATGGCGGGGGTGAGGTTGTCGTGGTTGGTACCGGCTCTGAGGGTAACCTTGGCATTGGGGATGTCATCAATGCTGAGGTTCTGTGCGTTGACACCATAGGTGATGGGGATGGACATGCCCTGGGGGATCATGCCATAGAAACCGTCGATGTTGAGGGGTCCGTTAAGAGCCCAGAGCTGACGCTCGGTGAGCTTCATCACGGCGATGTTGTCGACAGCCCAGAAATAACCGAAAGCGGAACCGCGGTGGTTGGACCATGCACGGAGACGGAGGGTGATGTTAGCCTGGTCATTGAGACCGGTGGGCATGACATAGCGGACCTTGTTGGCACCCCAGCCGTTGACGGAGCAATCGATACCAGTGACATTGACCTCACGGGCATACCAAGTGTTGCCAACCTGATAGTCGATGTAGCATTTGTCGTAGTATTTACGATAGCTCTGGGTGAGGGAGACCTCGATCATGACAGCATCGGTGGGACGAGTCACGGTGGGCATGGTGAAATAGGTGTTGAAGATACCCGAAGAGGCACTCGTCTCATTGTAGGAGACAATCATGAAACCATCGTCATTGGGCTCGCGCGGACTGACAGAGGGATCAATGTCCTCGGTGATGTACCACAGTCTGGGCTCGCCAGTCGGGTTACCAGCCTGATCGCGGGGAGTCAGCCAGTCGGTGAGACCCTCGAGTCTGCTAGCGGCATTGGTAAGGAAATCGTTGATGCTGCTAAAACGCATCCACTTGTTAGCATCGCCGCTCACGCTGTGGGCATTGGCGTTACCAACGACGGTGTCGTTGATTCTGTCGGTGTTCGTGACATTGGCGATAGTGTAGTCACTGGCGACATCGATCTTGTACACGCAAATGGTGTCGTGACCGTTAGCCTTGGCAAAGATGGAGGCCTTGTAGTCGACCGGCGTCTTGGCAACAGTCACAGGAGTTCTCTCCTGCTTCAGCACATCTTCCTTGTAGGAGATGCGGGCGGTTTGTGCAAAGGCAACAGAGGTGCACAGTGCAAAACCCATAACCATTAATACTTTTTTCATTTTGTTTGTTGTTTGATGTTAATATTATATTTTCTTCAAATTATATTCAACCTTTTCATTGTCAAAAACATGCATCAAAAAGACACCCTTTTTCGCAATATATTTAACGATGCAAATATAAACATTTTTTTTTACACGGCAACATTTTTTTGTTTTTTTATGATTTCTTCCCCTTCCATCCGTACCTCCCCCACCCCATCCTCCTATCATCCACCTACCATCGACGTACCATCTCCTACCATAGACGGTGTTGATACGGTGTTGGGACGGTGTTGATACGGTCATGGTGTTAATTTACAGCATCTTACACGCTCTTTGATAATAAAAACTTATATTATTGATTTTCAATAGTTTGAATTAAAATGACTGGAAGGGCACAATAAAACCGAGGGGGGCTCGTTTTAGGAAGATAGAAAAGTAAATAAAGACCCATGATTCAGGGAGCGACTAAAAAAATATTGTTCATTATATTTATAGCTGCCGTTTGCGGGTGCGGGAGCCGGAAAGCCGCTACGCCGGCGACCGGCCGCTACGAGCGGCCACCGTTGCGCGAGGTGAGTGAAGAACAGCTGAAGCTCGACGCCATGCTCATCGATGCCCTGGCGATGCAGGAGAGCGGCCGCCTCAACGAGGCGGTGGAGATGTATGCCCGGATTGTCGAGGCCGACCCTAGCTGCGCGGCGGCATGGTACGAGATGGGGCGGCACATGATGGCGCGCCACTGGACAGACAGCGCCGAGGCCTGTCTGCGACGCGCCACAAAACTGCAGCCTTCCAACGTGTGGTACCTCAAAGCGCTGGCACAGAACGAGCAGCTGAGCGCCAACAGCAAGGCACTGACGGAGACCTGGGAACGCATAGTGAAGGTGCAGCCCACAGTGCTGGAAAATTACTACGAGCTGTCGAACGCCTACATCGAGGCCGGCAACCTGACAAAGGCCGTGGAGGTGCTGGACCGCGTGGAGCGCATGATCGGCGTCACCGAGGAGGTATCGCTGCAGAAACAGAAACTGTGGAACGCCGCCGGAAAGCCGGCAAAGGCACTCCGCGAGGTGGAAGCTTTGGCCGACGCCTATCCCAAAGAGACGCGCTACAGCGCCATCCTTGCCGAGACCTACATGCAGCAGAAGCAGTACAAGAAGGCCAAGGTATACTACGATCGAATCCTGGCACAGAATCCCGACGATCCCTATATCCATATCCAGCTGGCCGAGTACAACAAAGCCATAGGGAAGCCTGCGGAGGCCGACAGAGAGATGGAACTGGCCTTCGCCAATCCCGGTCTGACGACCCGCATGAAGCTGCAGTTGCTGGGGAGTTTCTACACCGAAGAGGAGTTCTACGGCTCACGGCGCGCTACGACGTTCCGCCTGATGGACATGGCCATGAAAAACTGCGAGGACAGCACAGAGTATGCCGCTTTCTATGGCAACGTGCTGATGCAACAAGAAAAGTTCGCCGAGGCGGCGCACCAGTTCGCCCTGGCGCTGCAGAAAGACAGCAGCCTCTACGAGTTGTGGGAAGCCGAACTGATATGCCTCACCGAGGTGGAGGGTGCCGAAGAGACTCTGGCCGACTATGCCGTGCGGGCGGAGAAGCTATTCCCCATGCACACCCTGCCACACTACCTGACAGGCCTGAGCCTGTACTTGAAAAACCGCTACGAAGAGGCTATTGTGCCTTTGGAGACCGCTGTCAAATGGGGCTTCAGCAAAGGCTACCTCGAGGGTGAGACCTACGGCCTGCTGGGCGAGGTGTACTACCGCACTGGGCAGTACGACAAAGCCTGGCATGCCTACGATCGCTGCCTGGAGCTTCACCCGCAGAACTGGGAGGCGATGAACAACTATGCCTACCATCTGGCAGAGCAGGGGGTGGAACTGGAGAAAGCCTTGGAGATGAGCCGCAAAACCATCGAGACCGATCCCGACAACGCCAACAGCCTTGACACCTACGCCTGGATACTGCACCTGCTGGGACGTGACAGAGAGGCTCTGCCCTACATGGAGAAAGCCGTGAAACTCGACCCCAAGAGCGACACGCTGCGGGAGCACTACGACACCATCAAAAAGAGCTTGCCATGAGACATTGGACACTGGTGGCAGCCCTGAGCTGCCTGACACTGATTCTGGCCACGGGATGCCGCAGCACCGAGGAGAGCCTTGCAACTCCTGCAGAGGGACGACCCGTGGTGAAACCCAAGCCCGAGTACACACAGATGACCTTCAGCGGCGAGGCGGAAGGAGTAAGCTTCAACGGCCAGCTGCGCATGGCCAAGGACAGCGTGATCTGGTGCAGCTTCAGCAAGATCATCGACCTCGGCCGCGCCATGGCCACACGCGACTCGGTGTGGGTGCGGATTCCACTGCTAGGACGTTACGAGGCAGGCGATTACACCATGGTAAAACGTCTGACGGGCACCAGTGTGACCTACGACCAACTGCAGGCCATTCTGCTGAGCGACAACCCTGAAGGGGAGATACGGCGCCTGGCCAAACGCATGGGCTACGATGTCACCGTGCGCATCAAACGGCGTGAACGCGTAGACCGCCTCACATTCCCATTCAATAAATAACCCCTACAGATGAAACGATTAGTCATAGCTCTGATGATGCTGCCTCTGCTGTCTTTCGGACAACAAGCGGACAACGACACCGCCGCGATGGTTGTGGACAACTACCTTAAGGTGCTGAACACTGAAGGCTACAGCGAAGACAGCATGCTGGTGATGGAGACCGCAGTGACAGTCTACGGCACCACGGACACTATATGGATGCGCCGATGGTTCGCCCCGACGCACAAGCACCGCATCGAGCTATGGTATAACGGACGGCTCACCGAAGCATTGGTGAGGAACGACGAGACCCGCTGCCGTCATTACAACGGCGAGGACGACCGTTGGGAAGACTTGACCGAGAAGGACTTCCACACACGCCTCTCGGGCTTCGACTTCCGCGGACCATTGTACTTATGGCGCTGGAAGAACATGAAGCTCACCTGGCAGGGCACCACGGAACTCAAAGGCGAGACACTGCAGGTGGTCAAGGCGGAAGGTGCCGGTATGTTCACTCGCTACTACATGTTCGACCCCGAGAGTGGCCTGCTGACACTGGTAAGAGAGACCGAGGAATACGACCCCACCCAGAAGCCAATAAAAAAAGACAGCCACATAGACTGGCGAGGCTACCACGAATATCTGCCTGTGAGCAACCACCTGGTGCCGTCGCTGGAGAGCTTCATGCGCGACGGGAGGCTGACCATCCTCAGCACCACAGCACATCTGGAGCCATTGACACCCCGAATCTTCAACCGAGACCAACTATGACCCTGCTGGAACGCGACGACGAATACTACATGGGGGAAGCCCTGCGCGAGGCGCGCCGTGCAGGCGAGGCAGGCGAGATACCGGTGGGTGCCGTGGTGGTGTCGGGCGACGATATCATCGGGCGCGCCCACAACCAGACAGAGCTGCTGCACGACGTGACGGCTCACGCAGAAATATTGGCCATCAGTGCCGCCACAGAGCATCTTGGGGCCAAATATCTCACGGGGTGCACCCTCTACGTCACCTTGGAGCCCTGCGTGATGTGTGCCGGGGCACTGGGCTGGGCACAAGTGGCACGTATCGTTTACGGTGCCAGCGACGAAAAACGGGGCTTCGAGCGTGTAGGACGTACCATGCTGCATCCCAAAACCGAGGTCACGTCAGGGATATGCGCCGAGGAGTGCAGCAAACTGGTGAAGGAGTTCTTCAGGAAGAAACGACAATAATATACAGGGAAGACTGTGTAATTGCAAATTTTTAACAATCATTAATATAACAACATGAAACCAACTTTACTTGTTCTGGCTGCCGGCATGGGCAGTCGCTACGGTGGACTGAAACAGATGGACGGTGTGGGCCCCCACGGCGAAATCATCATGGACTACAGTATCGAGGACGCCATCCGCGCCGGCTTCGGCAAGGTGGTCTTCGTCATCCGGCACTCTTTTGAGGAGGAGTTCAAGAAGCATATCAATGCTGACCATTTCGGCAACCGCATCGCAGTGGAGTATGTCTTCCAGGAGCTCGACAAACTGCCGGCAGGCTTCAAGGTTCCTGAGGGAAGAGAAAAACCTTGGGGTACTAACCACGCCATCCTCATGGCCAAGGATGTCATCCACGAGCCCTTCGCCATCATCAACGCCGACGACTTCTACGGCCGCGATGCTTTCGAGGTGATGGCCAGGCACCTGATGACCCTTGAAGGTACCAAGGGTAAATACTGCATGGTGGGCTACCGCCTGGAGAATACCCTGAGCGAGAACGGCACAGTGAGTCGCGGTGTCTGCGAGACCGATGCCAACGGGTTGCTCATCGGCATGACGGAGCGCACCTCCATCGGCCGTACCGCCAACGGAATCGAGTACAAGGATGCCGACGGCAGCATGCACCCCCTGGCTGCAGATGCCACGGTGAGCATGAACCTCTTCGGCTTCACACCTGACTATTTCGGAAAGAGCGAGGAACTGTTCGTGGACTTCCTGAAAGAGCATGGTTCCGAATTGAAAAGCGAATACTACATTCCCTTTGCCGTCAACACTTTCATTCACAGCGGCTACGCCACGATGACAGTGCTAAAGACCACGGCGCAGTGGTTCGGCGTGACCTACAAGGAAGACCGCCCGATGGTGGTCGATCGCCTAAAGAAGCTGCATGACCAGGGAGTTTATTGATTTTGTAAACGCCCACAAGGATGAGGATACCGCACGGCTGCTGTTGAGCGCCGCGCGGTATCCTGATATTGATATACCGGCAGCAGTGCAGCAGATCGAAGGACTGCGGACGGCGCGTGAGAAGTGGCCTTCGTTGCTGGAATGCGAAGACTATCTTTATCCTCCGCGATTGAATAGGGAACAATCCTCGTCGGAGGAAACAGCCACACACAAAGTCCATGTGGCCGACGGCTTGTGTGGCGACGAAACGTTTGTCTCCGTGGCGGACTTGACCGGTGGCATGGGCATCGACAGCATAGCCTTTGCACGGCGCTCGCACTTCGTGAATCAGCTGTGTCCGCAGGTGCTGACACACGTTGACTATGTGGAACAGAACGAAGAGCTCTGCCACCTGATGGAGCACAACCGCAAGGCACTTGGCCTAGACAACATCAGTGTGTACTGCGACAATAGCATGGAGTGGCTCGCCTCACAGACACGGACATTCGACATAATATTTATAGACCCGGCACGTCGTTCTGCTTCGGGGCGCAAGGTAGCAGCTTTTGAGGAGTGCGAACCCGACATACTGCAACATCTGGATATCCTGCGCTCGCACTGCCGATGGTTGATGGTCAAGGCATCGCCGATGATAGACATTGATTCGGCCTGTCGCCAGTTGGGCGATGTCGCCGAGGTTTACGTCATCTCCGTGCGGGGTGAATGCAAGGAGGTCCTCTTCGTCTGTGGCCACCATGACGGAGAGACGGTGATACACTGTGTGGTACGCGACCAAGAGCCGGGGTTATTCTTCGACTGCGATTTTACCCGAAGCGAGGAATCCAACGCCCCGCATCGCTACTGCACCACCATGGGACGATACCTCTATGAGCCCGACGCCGCCCTCATGAAAGGCGGTCCATTCAACCTCATCTGCCAGTGGATGGACATGGACAAACTCTCACCCAACACCCATCTCTACACCTCCGACAATCTGCAAAGTCCATTCTATGGGCGCACCTTTGTTGTGCTGCGCGAGATGGGACGAAAAGAGATAGGCCACGCCATCCCCGACGGGCGTGCCCATGTAGTCACCCGCAACTACCCAATGGCGGCCGCCGAGCTACAAAGACAGTTGGGCCTAAAGGAGGGCGGCGACCTCTTCGTCGTGGCCACCACTGTAGGGTACGAGAAGAAAATGTTCCTCTGCGATCTGGCAGACCACTTTTTGCAAGGAAAGTGAAAAAATATTTTTCCAGTTGAAAAATTGTTCGTAACTTTGCACTCTCCAAAAATGGGGAAGTTGCACCTTGTCTACCCGTTCAAGTTGCACTTTTTCAGGTTGATAAGTATTGTGGCCAATTATCCGTCGGCGGTCAAAATGCGATGCAATCGGAGGAGAAATTAACAAAAAATGAAGATAAAATATCATCGTTAGTAAAATAAAAAAATGAGTACGTTAAGTTACAAAACCGTATCAGCCAACAAGCAGACCGTCCAGAAGGAATGGGTCCTTGTTGACGCTGAGGGCCAGACCGTAGGTCGCCTGGCTACCCGCGTGGCCAACATTCTGCGCGGCAAAACCAAGCCCTCGTTCACCCCGCACGTCGACTGCGGCGACAATGTCATCATCATCAATGCCGAGAAGGTTGTCTTCAGCGGCAAGAAGGAGACTGACAAGATTTATCAGCGCTACACCGGATATCCCGGTGGCCAGCGTGAGACCACCCCTGCCAAGGTGCGCGCCACCCACCCTGAGCGTATCCTCGAGCACGCCATCCGTGGCATGCTTCCGAAGAACCGCCTCGGCGATGCCCTCTACCGCAACCTTTACATCTATGCCGGCAGCGAGCATCCCCACCAGGGCCAGAACCCCAAAGCCATTAATATTAACGAAGTAAGATAAAATAAGATATGGCAGAAGTAATCAACACCATTGGTAGAAGAAAGACCGCCGTGGCCCGCGTCTATATGACCCTCGGCAATGGCGAAATCAAGGTCAACGGCCGCGACTACAAGGAGTATTTTCCCACCGGTCCGCTGCAGTACATCGTCAACCAGGCTTTCGCCGTGGCCAACGCCGAAGGCAAATGGGATGTCAAAGCCAACCTCGACGGTGGCGGCATCACCGGCCAGGCCCAGGCCCTGCGTATGGCTATCGCCCGCGCCCTCTGCGAGAACAACATCGAGGATCGCCCCGCCCTGAAGAAGGAAGGCTTCCTGATGCGTGACCCGCGTATGGTCGAGCGTAAGAAAGCCGGTCAGCCCAAGGCCCGTAAGCGCTTCCAGTTCAGCAAGCGTTAATATCAATATTATAAAAGCTGGACAAAGTTTAGTATCCAAACTGCCCGAATGCTCCGCTGCATTGACACAGCGAGCCGCATAGCAAGGCCACTAAATGCAGCCTGATGGACTCACGGACAGTTGGTAAAGTTTAACAACAAAAGGAAAGTAAACAAACATGAACGAACTCAAATTCGAAGAACTGCTTGAGGCTGGTTGCCACTTTGGCCACCTCAAACGTAAATGGAATCCCAAAATGGCTCCTTATATCTTCAAGGAGCACAACGGCATCCACGTCATCGACCTGCAGAAGACCATCGTCAAAGCTGACGAGGCCGCCGCTGCACTGAAACAAATGGCCAAGAGTGGCAAGAAGATTCTCTTCGTCGCCACCAAAAAACAGGCTAAAGACGTCGTCGCCGAGATGGCTGCCACCGTTGACATGCCCTTCGTCACCGAGCGTTGGCCGGGCGGCATGCTTACCAACTTCCAGACCATCCGCAAGGCTGTCAAAAAGATGAACAGCCTCGACAACCTGATGCACGACAAGGATTTCAACAATATCAGCAAGCGTGAGCGCCTCCAGGTGCAGCGCGAGCGCGCCAAGCTCGACAAGAACCTCGGTTCCATCGCCGACCTCACCCGTCTGCCCAGCGCCCTGTTTGTCATCGACATCAACAAGGAGCACATTGCCGTCGCCGAGGCCCGCCGCCTGAACATCCCCACCTTCGCCCTCGTGGACACCAACACCAACCCCGATCTTATCGACTTCCCGATTCCCGCTAACGATGATGCGTCGAAGTCGATTGCCGCCATCCTCAAGCACATGTGCGAGGCCATCCAGGAAGGTCTGAACGAGCGCGCCCTCGACAAGGACGCCCAGCCCGAGGAAGAGGCTCCCGTGATGGAGGCTGGTGAGGAGAAGCCCGTCGAGAAGAAGACCCGTGCCCGCCGTCCCCGCAAGAGCGAGGAGGCCCCCAAGGCCGAGGCCGAGGAAGCTCCCAAAGCTGAGTAAATTAATGTAGTGGTCAGTAGTCAGTGGCCAGTGGTCAGTGTATGACCGCGTCAGCCCACTGCCCCCTGACCACTAGTCACTAATCACTAAAATAAAGAAAGGAACACAATATGGCAATTACCGCTTCACAGGTTAACGAGCTCCGCAAACTCACCGGCGTCGGCATGATGGACTGCAAGAAAGCCCTCGTCGAGACCGACGGCGACATGCAGAAAGCTATCGAGCTGCTCCGCCAGAAAGGCCAGAAGATGGCCGCCAAGCGCGCCGACCGCGACGCCAACGAAGGCTGCGTCCTCGCCAAGACCACCGGCAACTTCGGTGCCATTATCATGGTGAGCTGCGAGACCGACTTCGTCGCCACCAACGCCGGCTTCGTCGACTTCACCAACAGCATCATCGACACAGCCATGGCTCAGCACATCACCACCAAGGATGAGGTGCTCAACATGGACCTCAACGGTGCCAAGGTCGCTGACGCCATCACCGACCAGATCGCCAAGATCGGCGAGAAGATTGAGCTGGCCCACTACGAGGTCATCGAGGCCGAGAAGGTCTACGCTTACGTCCATCCGGGCAACCGTATGGCTTCTATCGTCGGACTGAACAAGGCCGGTTTCGACCAGGTCGGTCACGACATCGCCATGCAGGTCGTCGCTATGCGTCCCGTCGCCCTCGACGCCGAGAGCGTGCCTCAGGAGATTAAGGACCAGGAGTTCCGCGTGGCCGTCGAGAAGACCAAGGAAGAGCTCATCGGCAAGGCCGTCGACGCCGCCCTCAAGAAAGCCGGCATCAACCCCGCCCACGTCGATAGCGAGGAGCACATGGCCTCCAACATGGGCAAAGGCTGGATCACCGAGGAGCAGGTCAACCAGGCCCGCCAGATCAAAGAGCAGGTCGCTGCCGAGAAGGCCGCCCAGCTCAGCGAGCAGCAGATCAACCAGATTGCCAACGGCCGTCTGAACAAGTACTTCCAGGAGAACACCCTCATGGAGCAGGAGTACATCATGGAAGCCAAGGTGAAGGTCAAAGACTTCATCGCCAAGGCCGACAAGGATCTGAAGTGCACCGGCTTCAAGCGCCTCGAGCTTGGTGCCTAAGCCTCAAGCGACAACATGTAATAGGGAGCGCGACCCATTCGGGCCGCGCTTCTGTTGTATAAATGTGTTGGTATGAAGTGTGTTATTTTAGTTTCGTTAGCATAATGTTGATACGTAGTTTGATATCAGCAAGAAGTTGTACTATTGCGCAAATAATAGACACCATGATGAACTCACCTAGTCCAATCAAGAAAAACATAGAGTTCTTTTCACTAATGCTGACAATGCCAAGAATAATTAGACCGATTGCCGAGAGAATAATTATTGTGGTTGCAAATGCATGCCAACCACTTCTTTCTGGTTTTTTACATTGTTCCAGTGTTGCTTTTTCCTTATTTGGATGTTCTTCGTTTCCCTCGTCGGTATCTGTTCGCCAAGATGTTCCACAAAATGGACATTTGTCATGACTCATTGCATTGTATGATTTGCCGCAATTAGAACAAAAAATAAATTTACCCATATTTCTATTATTTATTTTATGCTCATCCGCGCCTCGTTGAGCAAATAATAACAGGAAGCGTGGCGCCGCATGCCACTTCTTGTATGGAGGTCCTAGGAAAACCCTAATCTGAGAAGATGCAATAAGCCCACGCTAAAACGCGAAGAGCCATTACACTAATTCTGCAGATTATTGGAAGTTTCCTAGGTTTCCACTACCAGAATTCGCATAACGCTTCATGATTTCCTATGAAATCGACTGCAAAGATACGACATTTTCTCTATGTGGCAAAATTTTTGTATCTTTGCACGCGGAAAACTATGGCGAAGAAACAGAAATACTACGTTGTATGGCAGGGCAAAAAGCCGGGCATCTACACCGACTGGGAAGAGTGCAAAGAGCAGGTCGTGGGCGTGCAGGGTGCGCAGTACAAGGGCTTCGACAGCATGGCCGAGGCCGAGGCGGCGATAAGGCTGCCGTATAGCAGCGTGGTGCAATCGAATGTGCCGAATGTGCATAATGGGTCTAATGGGCAGAGTGGGTGTCTTGTCATCGACGAGAACGGCATGACCGCCGTGAAGCCCGGCACCGACAATCCGCCCGTGCTCGACGCGCTGGCCGTCGATGCCGCCTGCAGTGGCAACCCCGGCGTGATGGAGTATCAGGGGATATATATCCCCACGCGGACGCGCGTCTTCCACTACCGCGCCGAGAAGGGCACCAACAACATAGGTGAGTTCCTTGCCATAGTGCATGGGCTCTCATATCTGAAGAAGCATCACCTCAACCAGATTATCTACTCAGACTCCGTCAACGCCATCGGCTGGGTGCGGCAGAAACAGTGCAAGAGCAAGCTGCCCGAAGATGCCTCGACCGCCGAGTTATGGGACTATATCCACCGTGCCGAGAACTGGCTGCGCACCAACAGCTACACCACCGAGATACGCAAGTGGGACACCGACAGCTGGGGGGAGATACCGGCAGACTTCGGGAGGAAATAAGCTCCCGCCTGCGGCGAAATCTTGTAAATCCTGGAAATTATTATGAACACCACCAACCTTCGCTTCCGTTCCAATCGCATTCGCGACATCATCAACCTCTTCCACGAAGAGTTGGATGGAATATACGGCAATGGAGAAGTTGGAGTCTTCTGCGAGATGCTTTTCGAGGCCTTCCTCGGCTGGGACAAGGTGCGCCTGCTAACTTCCAAGGAGCAGACCATCGACCAAAGCGACCTGCTGCGCTTCCACTGGGCGCTCGAATACCTAAAACAATACCGACCCATACAGCATATCATTGGCTACACTGACTTCTGTGGCTGCAGAATAGGGGTGAGCCCCGATGTGCTGATACCGAGGCCGGAGACGGAGGAGATAGTAAATTGGATAATCAATAATTTCACCTTTCACCTTTCACCTTTCACCTTACTGGATTTATGTACCGGCAGTGGGTGTATCGCCATAGCGCTGAAAAAGGCCTTTTCTGCGGCTGAAGTTACGGCGGTGGATGTGTCTGCCGCAGCGCTGGAGATGGCGCGGCAGAATGCCAAAGACAACGGTAAAGAGGTCCGGTTCCTCCAAGCCGATGTGCTTAATGGGGTTGATGGGTTGAGTGGGTCTTATGGTCTAATCGTGAGCAATCCACCATACGTGATGGAAAAAGAGCGGGCGCAGATGCAGCGCAACGTCCTTGTCTATGACCCTGCGCTGGCCCTCTTCGTGCCCGATGGAGATCCGTTGCGGTTCTACAGGGCGATAGCGAATATAGCCAAACAGTGTCTGGTCCAAGATGGCATGTTAGTGGTGGAGATAAACGAGAGGCTGGCCGAAGAGACCGGTGCATTGCTAAAAGACTACGGCTTCACGGCGGAGGTACATACAGACTTTCGCGGAAAGGCGCGGTGGATTAGCGCCAAGCGCTAAAACTTCTCCCGCTGGTGGGAGTCCATGATTATGGTGACGGGACCGTCGTTGACGAGGGCCACCTGCATGTTGGCGCCGAACTCGCCGGTCTGGATTTCTTTGCCGAAGAGCTCCTGGACTTTGGCGACGAACTTCTCGTACATAGGGATGGCGAACTCTGGGCGCGAGGCGTGGATATAGCTGGGGCGGTTGCCCTTCTTGGTGGAAGCCATGAGGGTGAACTGGCTCACCACGAGGATGCCGCTATTGGCTACATCGGTGATAGGCAGATTCATCACCCCTTCGCTGTCGTCGAAGATACGCATCTGCACCACTTTCTTGCAGAGGAACTCTATATCCTCGTCAGTGTCCTCGTCGCAAATACCGACAAGTATCATAAGTCCCTGTCCGATGCTTGACTTCAGTGTGCCGCCGATGCTGACGGAGGCTTCCTTTACGCGTTGTATTACTATCCTCATGGTTTGTTTCTTTTAAAGTACTACCCAGCGCAGCGGCAGGCCTGTATTACCGATTTGTATGAGATACACCCCACGCGGGAGTGTGGGCAGGGATAGGCTGTTCTGGCCGTTGCTGTTTATCGAGCCTACGGTGTGGCCGTAGATGTCATATATGGTTATTGCCCTATTGCCCGTCGCAGTACCTATATAGAGCGTTGCTTGGCCTTTCGACGGGTTAGGGAATATTCCTGTGCGGTGCTGTTCCGCGGTGTTAATCCCGACATGATCGGCAAAGTCGGCCGGCATAGACGCTACTTTCTGCTCCAGATAGTTGAAGATATAGTCTATTTTGGTGCGCCATTCCTGAGGGGTGATGCCGTTGTCGAAGCGTGCCTGTTGGTGAGGGACCTCGGGCTCGACTTGTTCCAATATGTTTTGCAGCAGGCCGCTTGTGCGCTCATAGGCGAATGCCGTGCCCGCCAGGTGATGGAAGCGATCGATGGCTTTGCTGCGAAACTCTGCGTTGTTGAGCAGCCTGCGGAACAGCAGTGTGGCGTAAGGCGACGATGGGTAGGACATTGTGCTGTCGTCGCAGGTGAGGTGGTTGAGTATTTGGGAATTGGGGCGGTAGAGGGCGAGCGCCGCGTCGGCGTCGTAGAATATCCACCGCCATTTGGTATCGGGAGTGGACCAGAAGCGTATGTTGTTCGCTGGCCAGTCGACGTTGGAGACAAACACCTCGATGATGATATAGTCGATTATGGCGTCAATGTCAATATGCTCTGCCAGATACTGGTAGTTCTCGTCCATGGTGAGGTCTGCGCCGGTGAGCCATTCCCACAGTGGCATCCACCTGTCTGCGCTGCCACTCTCCACGGTGCCGTCGTACCACGACAGCATGTCCACGTCGTCGTGGTCAACCCCATGGTGCTCCTCAATGTAGTGCTCGTCGGCTTTTTCCGAGAGTAAGTATATGCCCCAGTATTCGCCGTTGATGAACAGCACCACAGGCCTTGTAGCTAAGTTGTCGCACTCCAGTGGCTCGGCAATCTTCTGGCAAAGCCAGTCGTTCACACCCGTGTCGTCCCACCCGTAGGTGGCATCCCATCCGCGCAGAGCCAGACGCTTGTAGCTTGTCTGGTTGCGGTCTTCAAAGAAGCGGTAGTTGAACTTCTTTGCGCCGTATTCCGCCCGGCTGTACAGCGAGAATGCTTTTTGACGCTTGATGCGTTGGCTGGCGCCACGTGTTCTCAATCCGCAGTTCTGCTCAATGCTCGTGCCGTCATGGCTGTAGAAGGTGAAGACAGCCCTCCGCTCCCATTCGCGGCCATGCTGGCAATAGTTGCCCGTATGCTTCCAGTCAAGACTGTCGTAGTGTACTCCAGGAACATATATACCGGTGTCGAAGTCGAACAGTGCCGCCGAGTCGACACACAACGACACCACCGGCAGGCTGATATGCCTCCCCATCAGGTCGTCGATGATGTATGTCGCCGTCGTTACCTCAGAGCAGCGCTGTCCATGGCTGTCGAACGCCGCTGCGCGCACCACTATGGCGTGCTCCACACTGTCGGGGGCATGCCATATCCTGGCAGGACTCGACATTATCTGGTAGAGGTTCGAGCGGGAATACATATCGGCGTTCATCTGCAGCGGTGCGCTGTACAGTGGGTCGTCGGCCGCCGGCACGCTGCCGTTGAGGGTGTAGTGTATGGTGCCTGTCGGCTCGGCCGTCGTCATGCTGAGGTTGAAGGTCTCACTATAGAATCCTCCCTGGTGCGAGAATGACACCTGTCCCAGTGCAACTATGGGCAGGAGCAAGGCAGCCAGTATGTACAGAATTCTTTTCATAGTGTCAGTCTTCTATTATCGTCAGTTTTGCGAACTTGAGCATCAGCTGCTTGTTACCCACGCCGCCCTCGAAGAATACCGTGGCCTTGCGCGAGTCGGCGGTGCCCTCTATGGCCAGTACCTTGCCGATGCCGAACTTCTCGTGCTGCACCTTCATGCCGGGCATGATGGCGCCTATCTGTGCCGGGTTGTTGGGCACTGCGGGGCCGCGCTGCACGAAGGTCGGCTGCGGTTTCTTTTTCACTGCCGGCTGCGGCTTGCCGATGTTCCACAGGCCGCTCGGCATGGTAGGCTGACGGCGAGGAGACTCTATGTATTTCTCGTCAATCTCCTCCACGAAGCGGCTCACCTCGCCGCCTGTACGTTGGCCGTTGTTGAAGCGCGTCTGGGCATAGGAGAGTGTCACCTGCTTCTCGGCACGCGTCACTGCCACGTAGAACAGCCTGCGCTCCTCCTCCATCTCGGCCCGCGACGAGGCCAGGAACGACGGGAACAGCTGCTCCTCCATACCCACCACGAACACATAGGGGAACTCCAGACCTTTGGCGGCGTGTATGGTCATCAGTGAGACCTTGTCGGCATCCTTGTCCTTGTCTTTGTCCTCGCTGGTGTAGAGCAGCACCTGCTGCAGAAACTCGTCGAGGGTGCGCAGCCCTTTTTTCTCTGTTACGTCGGGCTCAGGGCTTTCATCTTCGCTCTCGCAGAACTCCTGCACGCCATTGAGCAACTCGTCGATGTTGTCGATGCGCTCCGCCATGTCGGGCTCGTCGGCCTCACGCAGTGCCTTGATGATGCCGCTGGCGTAGACAATCTGTTTGGCCAGCGTAAAGGCATCCACCGTCGGCACCTGTGCCTCGAAGCGCTTGATCATGAACACGAAGTCCACGATTTTCTGCATCAGGCCGCTGTTGAGCCCAAGGCCGAAGTCCTGTATGTTCTCCAACACCGTCCAGATGCTAATGTCGTTGTCCGATGCCGCCACGCGTATCTTGTCCATCGTCGTCTGGCCGATGCCGCGTGCGGGGAAGTTGATGATGCGCACCAGGCTCTCGTCGTCGTGCGGGTTCACCGCCAGACGCATGTAGCTCAGCGCATCCTTCACCTCCTTGCGGCCGTAGAAAGAGATACCCTGGTATATGCGGTACGGTATGTTGCTGCGGCGCAGCGAGTCCTCCACAGCGCGCGACAGCGAGTTCTGGCGGTAGAGGATGGCGAAGTCGCGGTATTCGGCGTCCTGCCCTATGTGTATGTCCTGTATCGAGTCTGCCACGCGGTTGCCCTCGTCGCGCTCGTCGTCGCAGCGCATCAGGCGTATGCGGCTGCCCTCGTCGTTGTCGCTCCACAGCTCCTTCTGTATCTGGTCGCGGTTGTGGCCTATGATGCTGTTGGCGGCGTTCACGATGGTCTTCGTCGAGCGGTAGTTCTGCTCCAGCTTGAAGAGCTTCATCTGCGGGTAGTCGCGCTTAAAGTTGAAGATGTTCTGTATGTTGGCCCCGCGGAAGGCGTAGATGCTCTGTGCGTCGTCGCCCACCACGCAGATGTTCTGGTGGCGTGCTGCCAACTTCTTGACGATGAGGTACTGCGCATAGTTGGTGTCCTGGTACTCGTCCACCATGATGTAGCTGAATCGCTGCTGGTATTTCAGCAGCACGTCGGGGAAGTCGCGCAGCAGCACGTTCATGTTGAACAGCAGGTCGTCGAAGTCCATGGCGTTCGAGTTGTGCAGGCGCTGGTCGTACATTTGGTATATCTGCCCCACGGCGGGCCGTTTGGCGTCCTGGTCGGTCTGGTATATCTCGGGGTTCTCCATGTAGTCCTTGGGCCCTATCAGGTTGCTCTTGGCCATGGAGATGCGTCCCAGCACATAGGAAGGCTTGTAGGCCTTGGGGTCGAGGTTCAGCTGCTTCACAATCTGCTTGATGGCGGCCTTCTGGTCGTCGGTGTCGTAGATGGTGAAGCTGTTGGTGTAGCCCAGCTTGTCGCCGTCGGCGCGCAGCACGCGTGCGAACACCGAGTGGAAGGTGCCCATCCATATATTGCGGGCCTCTGAACCCACGCCGGAGGCGTCCGTCGCTTCCCTTTGGTCGCGCAGGAGCTTGATTATACGCTCCTTCATCTCGCCTGCGGCCTTGTTGGTGAAGGTCAGCGCCAGTATGCGGTAGGGGTCCACGCCCTTCTCTATCAGGTGTGCTATGCGGTAGGTCAGCGTGCGTGTCTTGCCGCTGCCGGCGCCGGCGATAATCATCACCGGCCCTTCGGTGCACTCCGCCGCCTCGCGCTGCGGTTCGTTCAGTTGTGCTAATAGTTCGCTCACTGTTGTCTCTTTTTTTAGTCAAAAGGGGAGTCCCTTGGGGCTCCCCTTCCGGGTGATATGTGCTTGCTAAGAAAAAGATTTGCCTATCGAGTGTCTTGGTTGGTTTAACTGCATTTGCTCCATCCGCACTGGGGGCAGCTCTTGCAGCCGCCGTTGTAGACCAGCTTGCTGCCGCAGTCGGGGCACACCTCGCCGGTCTCGGTGCCGTCCTTGATATAGCGCTTCAGGGCGCGGGCCACGCCGTTGCTCCACGTGGTGATGCTGTCGGTGTCGAAAGTAAGCTTGCCGATGAGCTCCACCACGTTGGGTATCGGCATACCGTGGCGCAGGATGCCGGAGATGAGCTTGGCGTAGTTCCAGTATTCCTTGCGGAACATGCGCGAGAGGCCCTCTATGGTGATGTGGTAGCCGTCCTGGTCGAGGAATTGGAAGTCATAGCGCGCGTGCTCCTGGCCTTTCTCCTTGACGCGGATCACCCATCCTTTCTCCACGTTCTTGGGCAGCAGGAAGTTCTCGGCGCGTCCGGTGAAGATCTCGTAGGGGCGGCCTTCGTACATGCCGACTACAGCTATCCAGTCCTCCTTCTCGTTCTTGAAGCGCACCACCTCGGCCTCCAGTTTCTTGGGGCGCTTGGGGGCTTTGCTCTCGCCGAAGCATGGGTTCTCCTTCTTATTCTCGTTGTTGCTCACCAGCACGCCGGTGCGCGAGCCGTCGCGGTAGATGGTGCAGCCCTTGCAGCCGCTCTCCCATGCCGTCTCGTATATCTTGCTCACCACCTCCTTGGTGGTCTCCTTCGGTATGTTGACGGTGACGCTGATGCTGTGGTCCACCCACTTCTGGATGGCGCCTTGCATCTTCACCTTGGCCACCCAGTCAATGTCGGCGCTCGTGGCGTGGTAGTAGGGGCTCTGCTCTATGAGCTTCTGCAGCGTGGCGTCGTCCATGTTCTTCACCTCCTCCACGTCGTGGCCGTTGATGCGTGCCCAGTCGAGGAACTTCGGGTGGAACACATTGTACTCCTCGAAGTAGTCGCCGTTCTCGTCCTTGATGATGTTGTGGTTGCCCGACGCCTGGTTGACCTGCTCGCCCGAGTCGGGGCGGTTGATTTTCTTGCGGCGCTTGTAGCTCACGAGGAAGACGGGCTCTATGCCGCTGGTGGTCTGTGTGCAGATGCTCACGGTGCCCGTGGGGGCTATGGTGAGCAGCGCTATGTTGCGGCGGCCGTGCTTGGTCATCTCCTCGTACAGCTTCGGGTCGGCCTCGCGTATGCGGCTGATGAGGGGGTTGTTCTCCTCGCGTTTGGCGTTGTAGATGGGGAAGGCGCCGCGCTCCTTGGCCATCTGCACACTTGAGGCGTAGGCGGCACAGCAGAGCGTCTGCTGCACCTTGACGGCGAAGGCTGTGGCCTCGTCGCTTCCGTACTGCAGGCCCAGAGCCGCCAGCATGTCGCCCTCGGCGGTGATGCCGAAGCCCGAACGGCGTCCCTCGAGGCACTTCATCTTGATGTTGAGCCACAGGTTGTGCTCCACCTGCTTGATTTCCTCGCTCTCGGGGTCGGCCTCTATCTTGCGCAGTATCTGCTCCACCTTCTCCAGCTCCAGGTCGATGAGGTCGTCCATCAGGCGCTGTCCTTTGCGCACATGCTCCTTGAAGAGGTCGAAGTTGAAGTAGGCCTCCTTGGTGAAGGGCTTCTCCACGTAGGAGTAGAGGTTGATTGCCTGCAGGCGGCAGCTGTCGTATGGGCACAGGGGTATCTCGCCGCAGGGGTTGGTGCTCACGGTGCGGTATCCGAAGTCGGCGTAGCAGTCGGGCACGCTCTCGCGCAGTATGGTGTCCCAGAAGAGCACGCCGGGCTCGGCGCTCTGCCATGCGTTGGCTATAATCTTGTTCCACAGGGCGCGGGCGTCGATGGTCTTGGTGTAGGTGGGGTTGGGCGAGTCAATGGGGTACTGCTGCACGAAAGGCTTGCCCTCCATGGCGCAGCGCATGAACTCATCGGTGATCTTCACACTCACGTTGGCGCCGGTCACCTTGCCCTGTTCCATCTTGGCGTCGATGAAATTCTCCGAGTCGGGGTGCTTGATGCTGATGCTGAGCATCAAGGCGCCGCGACGGCCGCCCTGCGCCACCTCGCGCGTGGTGTTGCTGTAGCGCTCCATGAACGGCACGATGCCGGTCGAGGTGAGGGCAGCGTTCTTCACGGGGCTGCCGCCGGGGCGTATGTGGCTCAGGTCGTGGCCTACGCCGCCGCGGCGCTTCATCAGCTGCACCTGCTCCTGGTCTATCTTCATGATGCCGCCGTAGCTGTCGCTGTTGCCGCTGTTGCCGATGACGAAGCAGTTGCTGAGGCTCACCACCTGGAAGTTGTTGCCGATGCCGCTCATCGGGCTTCCCTGCGGCACTATATATTTGAAATCCATAAGTAATTGGTATATTTCCTCCTCGCTCAGCGGGTTGGGGTACTTGCGCTCGATGCGGTTGTACTCGCGGGCCAGGCGGCGGTGCATCATGTCGGGGTTGAGCTCGTAGACGCCGTCGTCGTTGCGCAAAGCGTACTTGTTCATCCACACGTTCGCGGCCAGCTCGTCGCCGTGGAAATATTCCACCGACGAACGCATAATCTCCTCCGGAGTGTAGGTCTTCATCGTCTTCTCCTCTTTCTTTTTCTCAACGGGTTCAATTCCCGAAAACAAGTCGCCCTGCATGGCTCAATAATTGTTATAAGTTATACATTATCTGTTTGATACCCCAAATATAGGGGTTCAAAATTCTTTTGCTAAATTAGACAGAAAAACCGAACTGTTGCGTGCAAGTTTTCAACAAAAAATCAACCTCCGCGCCTAATGCTTTGACCGTGCCTGCGGTTGACCCGTTGATAAGTTGTAGGCGCCGCGCCATGCCCACCGCATCCATATGTCTCCTGTCCGTATCCCCTCCGTCTGTCTACCGGCTGTTCTACGGTTGTTTTACGCTTTAAAACCGTTAAACAACCGGAGAACAACCGTGGAACAGGCGGAGAAATGACTGAGAGGGG